>Ga0213878_10000041_pt1 | contig 92165 bp, 79 predicted proteins | sample VelepicoBEBS_R02_FD_161053 | JGI IMG/M metagenome (GOLD analysis project Ga0213878, IMG submission 161053) | Vellozia epidendroides bulk soil microbial communities from rupestrian grasslands, the National Park of Serra do Cipo, Brazil - BS_R02 | ecosystem: Environmental > Terrestrial > Soil >... | reverse complement strand
ATGCACCGCCACCTGGCGCGTCGCGACAGCATCGTGCTGTCGGTCCACCCGCACAACGACCGCGGCACCGGCACGGCCGCCGGCGAGTTCGCGCTGATGGCCGGCGCCGACCGCGTCGAGGGCTGCCTGTTCGGCAATGGCGAGCGAACCGGCAATGTCGACCTCGTCAACATCGCGCTGAACCTCTACACCCAGGGCGTGGATCCGCAACTGGACTTCTCCGACATCGACGAGGTGCGCCGCTGCGTCGAGCACTGCACGCAGATCCCGGTGCACCCGCGCCACCCCTATGTGGGCGACCTGGTCTACACGTCCTTCTCGGGCTCGCACCAGGACGCGATCAAGAAGGCCTTTGCGGCTCGCCAGGAGGGAGAGATTTGGGACATGCCCTACCTCCCCATCGACCCCAAGGACCTGGGTCGCAGCTATGACGCCGTCATCCGCGTGAACAGCCAGTCCGGCAAGGGCGGCATCGCCTATCTGCTGGAGGCCGAGTACGGCCTGGAGCTGCCGCGCCGGCTGCAGATCGAGTTCAGCCAGGTCGTGCAGCGCGTCATGGACGACGCCGGCAAGGAGCTGACGGCCGCGGACATCTACGGCATCTTCGAGCGCGAGTACGCCATCGGCGACGCCGGTGCCGCCGTCGTGCAGCCTCAGATGACCGAGGTGGCCGGTGGCGCGATGCGCCTGTCGGCCGAGGTCGTGCTGGGCGGCTGGATGGGCCATGTGCAGGGTGAGGGCAACGGCCCCATCGACGCCTTCGTCAATGCACTGTCCACCCGCCTGGGGACCGAGGTGCGCGTGCTGGACTACCACGAGCACGCCATCGGCAGCGGTGCCGATGCCCGCGCCGTGGCCTACCTGGAACTGCGCATCGGCGACGTGACCCGCCACGGCGTGGGTATTGATGGCAGCATCGTGCGCGCATCCATGCAGGCCATCCTGTCCGGCCTGTCGCGCGCGCCGGTTGCGGTGCAACCTACACGAGAGGAGAACGTGCGATGACCGACAAGCTCATCATCTTCGACACCACGCTGCGCGACGGCGAGCAGTCGCCCGGCGCGTCGATGACGCGCGAGGAGAAGCTGCGCATCGCCCGCCAGCTGGAGCGCATGAAGGTGGACGTCATCGAGGCCGGCTTCGCGGCGTCAAGCAACGGGGACTTCGAGGCCGTCAAGGCCATCGCCGCGGCGGTCAGGGACAGCACCATCTGCTCGCTGGCCCGCGCCAACGACCGCGACATCTCCCGCGCGGCCGAGGCCCTGGCGCCGGCGCAGCGGGCCCGCATCCACACCTTCATCGCCACCAGCGAACTCCACATGGAGAAGAAGCTGCGCATGACGCGCGAGCAGGTGCTGGAGCAGGCCACGCTGGCCGTGCGCTTCGCGCGCAACCTGTGCGGTGACATCGAGTTCTCGCCCGAGGACGGCTACCGCTCCGACATCGACTTCCTGGCCCGCGTCTGCGAGGCCGTCATCAGGGAGGGGGCCGGCACCATCAACATTCCCGACACGGTGGGCTATGCCATCCCCGAGCTGTATGGCGACTTCATCCGTCGCCTGCGCGAGAAGGTGCCCAATGCCGATCAGGCGATCTGGAGCGTGCACTGCCACAACGACCTGGGCATGGCGGTCGCCAATTCGCTGGCCGGCGTGAAGATAGGCGGCGCGCGCCAGGTCGAATGCACCATCAACGGCCTGGGCGAGCGGGCGGGCAACTGTTCGCTGGAGGAGGTCGTCATGGCCGTGAAGACGCGGCGCGACCATTTCGGCCTGGACGTGGGCATCGAGACCTCGCAGATCGTTCCGGCCTCCAAGCTGGTGTCGCAGACGACGGGCTTCGTCGTGCAGCCCAACAAGGCGGTGGTCGGCGCCAATGCCTTCGCGCATGCGTCAGGTATCCACCAGGACGGCGTGCTGAAGGCGCGCGACACCTACGAGATCATGCGCGCCGAGGACGTGGGCTGGGCCGCCAACAAGATCGTGCTGGGCAAGCTGTCGGGCCGCAACGCCTTCAAGCAGCGCCTGCAGGAGCTGGGCATCCAGCTGGAGAGCGAGGCCGAGGTCAACGCGGCCTTCCAGCGTTTCAAGGACCTGGCCGACCGCAAGAACGAGATCTTCGACGAGGACATCGTGGCCCTGGTCATGGATGAATCCGTCATCAACGATGCCGAGCACTACCGCCTGCTGTCGCTGGCACAGCGCTCCGAGACCGGCGAACGGCCGCATGCCGCCATCGTCTTCGCCGTCGGTCTTCAGGAGCACCGGGCCGAGAGCGACGGCAACGGCCCGGTGGATGCCACGCTGCGCGCCATCGAGTCCGTCGTCGAATCGGGCGCCGAGATGGTGCTGTACTCGGTCAACGCCATCACAGGTGGCAGCACCGAGTCGCAGGGCGAGGTGACCGTGCGGTTGCAGCATGCCGGGCGCGTGGTCAACGGCGTGGGGGCCGACCCGGACATCGTGGTGGCGTCCGCGAAGGCCTATCTCAGCGCGCTGAACAAGCTGCAGAGCAAGACGGAGCGGGTCGCCGCGCAGGGCTGACTGAGGCCGGCCAGCCGGGCTGGCCGGCGGGCATGACGCCGCCGCGTGCCGTCCCGAGGCGTTGTAACCGGCGTGACAGGTGTCACGCCGCACGCAACCGTTACCACTCGACGTGGACTTTGGCGCGTAAAGCCGGTCCGGCCCCGGGCTCGGGCCGCAGGTGGCGACCGCAGAATCGCAGCCCGTGGCGCTTCGCAGGCAGTGGACGGGGCGGCTGGGCGGCAATTTCTCGCATCCGGGGCCGACCCGATACACAAAACGTGTCAGCCGAGGCCTACTTCCGCGCGTTTGTATCCTGCTGCAAAGCGAAAGAGCCGGTCACGGGCCTGGAGTCTGTGGTCCGCTGTGACGGGACAGGAATTCACTTGAGGTATCTCGCTTAAGTTCTTATCTTGTCAGTATTTTTGGCATCATTTACACTGATGCCCAGCCGTTGGGGACCCCGTTGAAGACTTTTGCCGCCGCTTTCCTGAGCCTTGCCCTGTTGTCCGCGGGTGTTGCCGAGGCCGCCGCTCCCGTCAGCAAGTCCAAGGCCACGCCGACACAGACCCGCAAGGCCAAGTCCGTCGTGGTGCGCAAGGTCGCCCCGGTCATTGCCGCGGTGCCGACCTTCGGCCAGGTGGCCGGCCTCCACGACGTGGAGGATCCGCTGTCGCTGAAGTCCAGCGTCGCCTATGTGCTGGACCAGGACACCAACGAGGTCCTGTTTTCCAAGAACCCGCAGGCCGTGCTGCCCATCGCGTCCATCACCAAGCTGATGACGGCGCTGGTGGTCGTGGAGGCCGGCCTCTCGCTGGACGAGAAGATCTCGGTCACCACCGATGACATCGACACCGAGAAGAACACCCGTTCGCGCCTGGCCGTGGGCACGACGCTGACGCGGGGTGACATGCTGCATCTGGCGCTGATGGCCAGCGAGAACCGCGCCGCCCACGCGCTGGGCCGCAATTATCCCGGCGGGCTCGACGCCTTCGTGGCGGCGATGAACGCCAAGGCCCAGAGCCTGGGCATGGCCGACACGCATTACGTCGAGCCCACGGGCCTGTCCAGCCGCAACCAGAGCAGCGCGGCCGACCTGGCCAAGCTCGTCAACACGACAAGCCAGGTGCCGCTGCTGCGCGACCTGTCGACGTCGCGCGAGGCCCGCGTGGCGCTGGGCAAGCGCCTGGTGCAGTTCCGCTCCACCAACGGTCTGCTGTCCAACCCGCTGTGGGACATCGGACTGCAGAAGACCGGCTTCATCAACGAGGCCGGCAAATGCCTGGTCATGCAGGCCAGCATGGCCGGCCGCAAGCTCATCATGGTGTTCCTGGACTCCAGCGGCAAGGCGTCGCGGATCGCCGATGCCGAGCGCATGCGCAAGTGGTTGTCCAGTCAGGGCGACAACGCGGCTGTCTCCACCAAGCTCTGAGCAGCCGACCCGGAATGAAGAACGCGGCGCCTCGGCGCCGCATCTGCTTTTGCGGGGTGCGATCAGGCCCGGTAGCCCAGCGCCGCCGAAATCTGCGCCGCCGTCTCCTTCAGCCGCACGACCCAGCTCTCCTCCAGCCGGTCGGCCGGCGCCGAGATGGACAGCCCGGCCACGAGCTTGGCCTGGTCGTCGTAGATGCCGGCCGCCATGCAGCGCACGCCCAACTCCAGCTCCTCGTCGTCGCGGGCGATGCCGCGCTGGCGCACCATGGCCAGTTCGCGCTCCAGCGCACCAATGTCGGTGAGGCTGTTGCGCGTGTGGCCCGACAGGCCGGTGCGCGTCGCATAGGCGCGCACGCGCGGGCTGTCGTCGCCGGCCAGGAAGAGCTTGCCCACCGACGTGAGGTGCAGCGGCGCGCGGCCGCCGACGGCGCGCACGACCTGCATGCCCGAGCGCTCGGAGTAGGTGCGCTCGATGTAGACGATCTCGTCGCCCTGGCGCACCGACAGGTTGACCGGCTGATGGGTGAACTTGTGCAGCTCGCGCATGGCCGGAAGCGCCGCGTCGCGCACGTCCAGCCTTGCCTTGACGAGATTGCCCAGCTCCAGCATGCGCATGCCGAGCCGGTAGCTGCCCGCTTCGGGCCGGTCGACGAAGCGGCCCAGCGTCAGGTCATTGAGAATGCGGTGGGCCGTGGAGGGGTGCAGGCCGGTGGCCTCGGACAAGGCCTTCAGCGAGACCGGGTCCTGGTGGCCGGCCAGCACGTCCAGCAGCGCGAACATGCGCTCCAGCACCTGGATCGCCGGGGTCTGCCGGGCCTCTTTGGATTTCATGGCCTCATTGTGGGGGAGATTGCGGGTGTTTTGTATGGCGAAAGCATGCTTCAGCAGATGGCAAGCCCTGGCGGGGCTGCTGCTGGCCTGTGCGGGCCTGGCCCAGGCGGCCGAACCGGGGCCCGCGGCGAGCGGCGCGGCGGAGGCGCGCTGGGCGCGCGCGCCGCGGCTGTATGGCCGCATCACGGCCCATGAGCTGGGGCTGGTCATCAACACGGCCGACCCGTATTCGGTCGTCGTCGGCGAGTACTACGCCAAGCGGCGCGGCATCCCGGCCGAGCAGGTGCTGCGCGTCCACCTGCCCCTGCGAGCCAGCCTGACGCGCGAGGAGTTCGCGGTGCTGGACCAGGCCTTGCGCAGCCACATGCCCGAGCATGTCAACGGCCTGGCCCTGGCCTGGGTGCAGCCCTATGCCGTCGATTGCAATTCGCTGACCAGCGCCCTGGGGCAGGGCCTGCAGCCCGACCTCTGCGCGAACAGCTGCGCGGCCACGCGCACCAGCCCCTACACGAGTTACTTCGGCGCCCGACCCTGGCTGGTCATCGGCCTGCGACCGACCATGCAGCTGGCGGCCCGTTCGGTGTCGGCGGCCATGGCCATGATCGAGCGCGGCATCGCCGCCGACCACCGGCTGGCCGCGGGGGCGCCCGAGACGGCCGTGGCCTACCTCGCGGCAACGCCCGATGCCGCGCGCAACGTCCGCGAGCGGCTGTTCCCGCCGGCCGGTCCGGTGCCGGGTGCGCCCGGCCTCGAGGTCGCGCGCGTGAGGAGCGAGGCGCTGCCGGTCATGCGTCGAACCCTGGTCTACCAGACCGGCCTGGCCCGCGTGCCCGCGCCACTGGGTGGCGAATGGCTGCCCGGCGCGCTGGCCGACCACCTGACCTCGTTCGGCGGCCAGCTCGACCGGCCCGCCGGCGAGGGGCAGATGAACATCCTCGACTGGATCGAAGCCGGCGCAACGGCCAGCTACGGCACGGTCAGCGAGCCCTGCAACCACCTGCAGAAGTTCCCGCATCCCCAACTGCTGATCCAGGCCTATGCCCAGGGCGTCAGCGCGCTGGAGGCCTATTGGCACAGCGTGGCCTGGCCGGCTCAGGGGGTCTTCGTCGGCGAGCCGCTGGCCGCGCCCTTCGCGCCGGTGCCCATGCCCTGAGCGGCGGCGAGGCCGGCGCGCACGGCGCCCTCCAGCGTGGCGGGGTAGGGGCCTTGCACATAGTCGCCGGCTGCGAACAGGCCCGGCGCGATTCGGCCGGGCGGCCGGGCGAGGCCGGGCGTGCAGGCGAAGGTGGCGCGCTTCTCGGCCAGCAGCCTGTCGATGACGGGCGGCGTGGCCCAGTCGAGCTCGCGTCGGGCCTGGGCCAGCACGGCCTCGGCGCAGCCGCCGCGCGCCACCCAGGGTGCCGCGCCGCTGACGACGAAGGCGAAGCGGCCCGGCGCGCCGCCGAGCTGGCCCTGGTCGAAGACGAACTGGGCCGGTGCATCCGGCCCGTCGCGCAGCGCCAGCATGGGCGCGGGCAGGCGGCTGCCGGGGCTGCTCAGGTAGACGGTGACGATGGGCTCGAAGCCGAGGGCGCCGGCCATGGCGGACCAGTCGGGCGCGAGGTCGGCGGTCAGCCGCGCTGCCTCGACGCTGGTGCAGGCGAGCACGACACCGTCGAAGGCCTCGCCGTCGACGCGCCAGCCGGGTCCTATCTTCTGTACGCGGCAACCCAGGCGCAGCCGCGGGCCCAGCCAGGTGGTGGCCGGCCCTGCCAGCAGCTCGGACAGCGTCCGCCGCGGCAGCAGCAGGTCGGCGCTGCCGGCGCCGCTGAAGAGCGCGTCCTGCAGCACGCGCAGGAAGACCTGGGCGCTGGCCTGGGGCGCGGGCGTGTTCAGCGCGGCGATGCACAGCGGCTCGACGAGGTCGCGCCGCACGTCCACGGCCAAGCCGGCGCACAGCTGGGCGACGGTCAGGTCCGCATCGCAGCGAAAACCGCGCGCCAGCCAGCCGGCCGCGGCGCCCAGCAGGCCCAGCCGCGCCGACAGCGGCCAGCCGCGATGGGCCAGCACGCCGCGCGCGAAGCCGAGCAGCGGCGGCCCAGGCGGCAGGCGCAGGCCCGGCTCGCCGGGGTAGGGCAGGGCCAGCGGCAGGCGCGCCAGCAACTGGTTCGGGTCGGCGCCCAGGCGGCGCATCAGCGCCAGGCTGTCGCGGTAGGCGCCGATGAGGATGTGCTGGCCGTTGTCGTAGGGCGGCTCGCCCGCGACGCTGCGCGCGCGCCCGCCCAGCTGAGGCGCCATCTCTAAGACGTGGATGTCGTGGCCGGCGTCGGCCAGCGCGACGGCCGCGGCGATGCCGGCCCAGCCGCCACCGACGATGGCGATGCGGCTCACCGGCCGCGCCAGTTGGTCTTCATCGCGATCCACAGCTTGCGCAGCGGTGTCAGTGCGATGCGCTGGTGCAGCACCTGGAAGTTCTCGTGTTCGATCTCGACGAGCAGCGCGCGGTAGATGTTGGCCATCATCAGGCCGGGTTTCTGCGCGGCGCGGTCCGCCTCGGGCAGCAGCGCCTGGGCCTCGTCGTAGAGCCGGTGCGCGCGCTCGGCCTGGAACCGCATGAGCGCCGTGAAGCGCTCGCCATAGCCCCAGGGCTTGCTGCGCAGAAGGATCTCGTTGGCCTTGACGCCAAACTGCTGCAGCTCATTCACCGGCAGGTAGATGCGGCCGCGCCGCGCGTCGTCGCCGACGTCGCGGATGATGTTGGTCAGCTGCATGGCCAGGCCCAGCTTGTGGGCGTACTCGACGGTCTGCGACTGCGTGCGGCCGAAGATGCCACTGGCCACTTCGCCGACGACGCCCGCCACCAGATGGCAGTAGCGCGCCAGGCCGGGGAAGTCGAGATAGCGCGTCTGCTGCAGGTCCATCTCGCAGCCCTCGATGACGGCGTTCAGATGCTCGATACGGATGTCGTAGGCCTGCACATGGGGCATCAGCGCCTTCGTGACCGGGTGGCTGGGCTGGCCGGCGAAGGCGCTGGCAACCTCCTTGCGCCACCAGGCCAGCTTGGTCGCGGCGACGCCGGCGTCATGCGTCTCGTCGACGACGTCGTCCACCTCGCGGCAGAAGGCGTAGAAGGCCGTGATCGCCGCGCGCCGGGGCGGCGGCAGGAACAGGAAGGCGTAATAGAAGCTCGAACCGCTCGCGGCGGCCTTGTCCTGGACGTATTGCTCTGGGTTCATGGTGCGGCCCGCATTGTCAGGGCGCGCCAGGCGAGGCGAGGGAGGTCCCAAACCCTGAGGGCGGGGCGGTGCAGCAGGCTGTCGTGCTGGCGTGCCGCGATCTTGTCGAGTATGAGCAGCCCGCCCTGGACGACGAAGCGCAGCTCCCAGCCGGCGCGGCCGCGCAGCGTCGGCGCCAGCGGCGCGCCTTCGAGCATCAGCGTGCGGGCCCAGGCGCAGAGGTCGGCGATCAGCGTGCGGGCCGCCGGGCTGTCGCGGCAGGCCAGGACCTCCTCGGCCGCGAGGCCATGGCGCTCCAGGTCCGCCTGCGGCACGTAGAGCCGGCCGCGGGGGCCATCGCGGCTGAAGTCCTGCCAGAAGTTGATCAACTGCAGCGCCGAGCAGATGGCGTCCGAACGTTGCAGCGAGATGGCGTCGTTCACGCCGTACAGGCCCAGCAGCAGCCGGCCGACCGGATTGGCGGAGCGGCGGCAGTAGTCCAGCAGGTGCGCGCGGTCGCGGTAGCGCGGCGGTGTCAGGTCCTGCTCGAAGGCGTCCAGCAAGTCGTGCAGCAGCGGCGGCTGCAGGCGCGGCATCTCGCGCGCGAGCGGCGTGAAGACCTGCGGCCAGCGGGAGGAGGGCGCCCGCCCGGCGACGGTGGCGCTCAGGTCGGCGCGATAGTCGCGCAAGGCCCGGGCCCGCTCGCTCGTGCTGGCGTCGCCCTCGTCGGCCAGGTCGTCGGCCGTGCGCGCGAAGTGGTAGATCGCGACGACCGCCGGCCGCAGCGCGGGCGGGCACAGCATGGAAGCGACAGGAAAGTTCTCGTAGTGGTCGACGCTCAAGCTTTTTCTCAAGTTCCGCTTGCAAAGCCCCGACGTACCAGCGAAATTCGGCGAGGTTTGACAGTTGTCACAGGCTCTGAATACATTACTGACCCGCCGGTCATTAAAACGTTCTCCCGGCCGTCTCACCCCTGCCGAGGTCTGCATGTCCCATCTTCTGCGTCTCGCGTCGTCCCTGCTGCTGGCGACACTGCTCCCGGCACTGGTGTCGGGCTGCGGGAAGCAGCCCGCCGCGCCGGAACCGGAGCGGGCGGTGCGCACCCTGCTCGTCAGCGCCAGCACGGCGAGCGCCAGCCATGAGTATGCGGCCGAGGTGAGGCCGCGCATCGAATCGCGCCTGTCCTTCCGCGTCGGCGGCAAGCTGCTGAACCGGGCGGTCAATCTGGGCGATACCGTGCGGGCCGGCCAGGTGCTTGCCCATATCGACGCGCAGGACCTGAAGCTGGCCCAGGCCGCCGCCGCCGCGGGCGTGGCCGCCGCCCGCACGAATCGCGACCAGGCCGGCGCGGACTACAAGCGCTTCGTCGACCTGCAGCGCCAGGGCTTCATCAGCACCGCCGAACTGGAGCGCCGCGACTCGGCCTTCAAGGCCGCCCAGGCCCAGCTGGAGCAGGCCAGGGCGCAGGCCGACGTGCAGGGCAACCAGGCCGGCTATGCCCAGCTCGTCGCCGACGGCGCGGGCGTCGTCACCGGCGTCAACGCCGAGCCGGGCCAGGTGCTGGCCGCCGGCACGCCGGTTGTCAGCGTCGCGCTGGACGGCCCTCGTGACATCGTCTTCTCGGTGCCCGAAGACCAGATCGCCCGCGTGAAGGCCGCCGCCAGCCAGCCTGGCGCGCTGAAGGTGCGCCTGTGGGGGGGCGACAAGACCTGGCCGCTGACGCTGCGCGAGGTGGCCGCCGCGACCGATCCGGTCACGCGCACCTTCCTCATCAAGGCCGACGCCGGCAAGCTGGACGTGCGGCTGGGCCAGTCCGCCACCGTCGTGCTCGACCTGCCGCAGACGGCCGGCGTCATCAAGCTGCCGCTGGCCGCGGTGCTGCAGCAAGGCGGCAAGACCTCGGTCTGGATGCTGGACGGCGCGTCGATGACGGTCAAGCCCGTGCCGGTGCAGGTGGGGGGCGCCGAGGGCAACGAGGTCGTCATCGCCGGCGGGCTGAGCGCGGGCCAGGAGGTCGTCGTCGCCGGCGTGCATGTGCTCAACCCCGGGCAGAAGGTCAAGCGCTACGTGCCGCCACGCACCACGACCCCACCAGCGGCTCCCGCAGCCTCACGCTGAAGCGGGACCGCGCATGACCTCCCCGATCACCAAGCAACCCTACGTCGGCGGCTTCAACGTCTCTCGCTGGGCGCTGGAGCACCCAGCCCTGACGCGCTACCTGATGGTGGTGCTGATGCTGATGGGCTTCGCGGCCTACTTCCAGCTCGGCCAGGACGAGGACCCGCCGTTCACCTTCCGTGCCATGGTCATACAGGCCTTCTGGCCGGGTGCCACGGCGCAGCAGATGGCTGACCAGGTCACCGACAAGATCGAGAAGACGCTGCAGGAGGTGAACTACGCGGACAAGATCCGGTCGTCCACCAAGCCCGGCGAGTCCATCACCATCTTCCAGCTCAAGGACAGCACGCCGCCCAAGGAGGTGGCCGAGATCTGGTACCAGGTGCGCAAGAAGGTCGGCGACATGCGTGCCACGCTGCCGCAGGGCGTGCTCGGCCCCTTGTTCAACGACGAGTTCGGCGACGTCTACGGCTCCATCTATGCGCTGTCTGCCGACGGCTTCAGCCGCGAGGAGCTGCGCGAGCATGCCGACCGCGTGCGCCAGGCGCTGCTGCAGGTCAAGGACGTGGCCAAGGTCGAGATCATGGGCATCCAGCCCGAGAAGCTCTTCATCGAGGTCTCGCAGAAGCGGCTGGCGCAGCTGGGCCTGGATTTCGGCCAGGTCATCAACCAGATCGGCGCGCAGAACGCGGTCGAGGGTGCCGGCGTGCTGAACGCCGGCAGCGCCAACTTCCAGATCCGCGTGCAGGGCCAGTTCACGTCGGCCCAGGCACTGGCGGAGGTGCCGATCCGTGCCGTCAACCCGCAGACCGGCGTGGCCAGCCAGATGCGCCTGGGGGACATCGCCGAGATCAAGCGCGCCTACGTTGACCCGCCGACCACCACGGTGCGCCACCAGGGCAAGGACGTGCTGGCGCTGGGCGTGTCCATGGCCAAGGGCGGCGACATCATCGCGATGGGCAAGGCCCTGAACGTCGCCGTCAAGGGCATAGAGCGCGACCTGCCCGCCGGCATCCACCTCGAGCAGATCCAGGACCAGCCCAAGGCCGTGACGACCTCGGTCGGCGAGTTCGTGCACGTGCTGATCGAGGCCGTCGTCATCGTGCTGGCGGTCAGCTTCATCTCGCTGGGCCTGCACACCAGGCCGCTGCGCATCGACATCTGGCCCGGACTGGTCGTTGCCATCACCATCCCGCTGGTGCTGGCCATCACCTTTGTCGCGATGTTCTATTGGGGCGTGGGCCTGCACAAGATCTCGCTGGGCTCGCTGATCATCGCGCTGGGCCTGCTGGTGGACGACGCCATCATTGCCGTCGAGATGATGGTGCGCAAGCTCGAAGAGGGCTACGACAAGATGCATGCCGCCACCTACGCCTACGACGTGACGGCCATGCCCATGCTGACGGGCACGCTGATCACGGCGGTGGGTTTCCTTCCCATTGGCCTGGCGAAGTCGACGACCGGCGAGTACACCTTCGCGATCTTTGCGGTGACAGCGGCGGCGCTGGTGATCTCCTGGGTGGCGTCGGTCTATTTCGTGCCCTACCTGGGCGCGCTGCTGCTCAGGGCCAAGCCGGCGGCGGAGGGCGAGGTGCACGAGCTCTTCGACACGCCCTTCTACAACCGCTTCCGCAGCCTGGTGCGCTGGTGCGTGGAGAACCGCTGGAAGACCATCGGCCTCACGCTGCTGGTGTTCGGGCTCGGCGTCGCCGGCATGGGCCGGGTGCAGCAGCAGTTCTTCCCGGACTCCAGCCGCCCCGAGGTGCTGGTCGACCTCTCGCTGCCCGAGGGCTCGACCTTTCAGGAGACCGAGGCGCTGGCCAAGCGCTTCGAGGCCCGCATGCTCAAGGAGCCCGGCATCGCCACGGTGACGAGCTGGGTTGGCTCCGGCGTGCCGCGCTTCTACCTGCCGCTGGACACCATCTTCCCGGCGACGAACGTGACGCAGTCCATCCTGCTGCCCAAGGGCCTGGTCGAACGCGAGGAGCTGCGCCAGCGCCTGCCTGCATTGCTGGCGGAGGAGTTTCCGGAGGCGCGCGGCCGCGTGAAGCTGCTGCCCAACGGGCCGCCGGTGCAGTATCCGGTGCAGTTCCGCGTCACCGGCGCCGACCCCAAGGTCGTGCGCGACTGGGCCGACAAGGCCAAGGACATCCTGCGCGCCAGCCCCAACATGCGCGGCGTCAACGACAACTGGAACGAGAACGTCAAGACGCTGCGCCTGAACGTGGACCAGGACAAGGCGCGGGCGCTGGGCGTCACCAGCCAGGGCCTGGCGCAGTCGGCGCGCACGCTGCTGTCGGGTACCGTCATCGGCCAGTACCGCGAGGCCGACAAGCTCATTGACATCGTGCTGCGCCAGCCCGAGGACGAGCGCGCCGTCATCACCGACATCGGCAACGCCTATGTGCCCACCAGCAGCGGCCGTGCCATCCCGCTGACGCAGATCGCGCGGGTCGAGTTCGCCTGGGAGCCTGGTGTGATGTGGCGCGAGGGCCGCAACTATGCGGTCACCGTGCAGGGCGATGTCGCCGAAGGCCTGCAGGGCGCGACGGTCACCCAGGAGGTCTGGCCCAAGCTCGACCAGTTGCAGAAGCAGATGCCTACCGGCTACGGCATCCAGATCGCCGGTGCGGTGGAGGAGAGCAGCAAAGGCCAGGGCTCCATCGCCGCCGGCGTGCCGGTGATGCTCTTCATCACCTTCACGCTCCTGATGCTGCAACTGCAGAGCTTCAGCCGCGCGATGCTGGTCTTCCTGACCGGGCCGCTGGGCATCGCCGGCGTCGCGATGGCGCTGCTGCTGCTGAACCGGCCCTTCGGCTTCGTCGCGCTGCTGGGCGTCATTGCGCTGATGGGCATGATCATGCGCAACGCCGTCATCCTGATCGACCAGATCGAGCAGGACCGCGCCCGCGGCGTGCCGGACTGGTCGGCCATCGTCGAGTCGGCCGTGCGGCGTTTCCGCCCCATCGTGCTGACGGCGGCGGCTGCGGTGCTGGCCATGATCCCGCTGTCGCGCAGCGTGTTCTGGGGGCCCATGGCCGTGGCCATCATGGGTGGCCTCATCGTCGCCACCGTGCTGACGCTGCTGGCCCTTCCGGCCATGTACGCGGCCTGGTTCCGCGTGCAGCGGCCCGAGGAGCACAGCCGCATGCACAGCCGCTTGCCCGAGGAGGCCGGCGGCCAACCGTGACGCCGTTCATCAGGGTTTTGCCGTCCCGCGTACGCGGGGCGGCAGGCAAACCGCGGGAGATCGCTACAATCGCCGGTTTGCCGAATCGCCTACGGGGTTGCTGCACCGCTTGAATCAAGGCCAGCAGCAGCCCAAGCAAGACCCGCGCGGGTGGCGAAATTGGTAGACGCACCAGGTTTAGGTCCTGACGCCTTCACGGGCGTGCCGGTTCGAGTCCGGCCCCGCGCACCACCACTGTCCTTCAACTGTTCCCGAGTCCATCATGGCCGTCACCGTCGAAACCCTCGAAAAGCTGGAACGCCGCATCACACTGCACGTCGCGGCCGCTGACATCAACAGCGAAGTCGAAGCCCGTCTGAAGAAGCTGGCTCGCACCGTCAAGGCCGACGGCTTCCGTCCCGGCAAGGTGCCGATGAACGTCGTGGCCCAGCGCTACGGCTACTCGGTGCAGTACGAAGTCGTCAACGACAAGCTGGGCGCCGCATTCAACAGCGCTGCCAACGAGGCCCAGCTGCGCGTGGCCGGCATGCCGCGCATCGAGCAGAAGAACGAAGCGCCCGAAGGCCAGATGGCGTTCGACGCGACCTTCGAGGTCTACCCCGAAGTCAAGATCGGCGACCTGGCCGCCGCCGAGGTCGAGCGCGTCACCAGCGACGTGACGGACGAAGCCATCGACAAGACCGTCGAGATCCTGCGCAAGCAGCGTCGCAGCTTCGCCCAGCGCGCTGCCGCCGACGTGGCCCAGGTCGGCGACCGCGTCAGCATCGACTTCGAAGGCAAGATCGACGGCGAACCCTTCGCCGGCGGCAAGGCCGAGGGCTTCCAGTTCCTGATCGGCGAAGGCCAGATGCTGGAGCAGTTCGACGCCGCCGTGCGTGGCATGAAGTCGGGCGAGAGCAAGACCTTCCCGCTGCAGTTCCCCGAGGATTACCACGGCAAGGACGTGGCCGGCAAGGAAGCCGACTTCCTGGTCACCGTGAAGAAGATCGAGGCCCAGCACCTGCCCGAAGTGAACGAGGCGTTCGCCAAGTCGCTGGGCATCAAGGATGCGTCCGTCGACGCGCTGCGCGCCGACATCAAGAAGAACCTCGAGCGCGAAGTGAAGTTCCGCGTGCTGGCCCGCAACAAGGGTGCCGTCATGGACGCCCTGGTCGCTGTCTCCGAGCTGGACGTGCCCAACGCGCTGGTGCTGGGCGAGGCCGAGCGGATGGTGGCCGCGGCCCGCGAGGACCTGAAGAAGCGTGGCGTCAAGGATGCCGACAAGGCCGAGATCCCCACCGACATCTTCAAGCCGCAGGCCGAGCGCCGCGTGCGCCTGGGCCTGGTCGTGGCCGAGCTGGTGCGTGCCAACAACCTTCAGGCCAAGCCGGCCCAGCTGCAGTCGCACATCGAAGAACTGTCGCAGAGCTACGAGAAGCCTGCCGAAGTCATGCGCTGGTACCTGAGCGACCGCGAGCGCATGGCCGAGGTCGAGGCCGTCGTGGTCGAGAACAACGTCACGGATTTCGTGCTGTCGACCGCCAAGGTGTCCGACAAGGCCCTGCCTTTCGACGAACTGATGGCCCAAGGCAACTGAGAGCCCTTCGCCTCACGAAGGCGCCGCGCCGCAAGGCCGGCGCCTTTTTCACTTGCGTGGCCATAATCCGCCCCCATAACAGACGCAATTGCTTCCAAGGATCTGAATGAGCGCTCTCGACACCAGCAACCTCGGCCTCGTGCCCATGGTCATCGAACAGTCCGGCCGTGGCGAGCGCGCCTACGACATCTATTCGCGCCTGCTGCGCGAGCGCGTCATCTTCCTGGTCGGGCCCGTCAACGACGCGGTGGCCAATCTCGTCGTCGCGCAGCTGCTCTTCCTGGAGAGCGAGAACCCCGACAAGGACATCAACCTCTACATCAACTCGCCGGGCGGCAGCGTTTCGGCTGGCATGTCGATCTTCGACACGATCAATTTCATCAAGCCCGACGTGTCGACGCTGTGCATGGGCATGGCGGCCAGCATGGGCGCCTTCCTGCTCGCGGCCGGCGCCAAGGGCAAGCGCTTTGCCTTGCCCAACGCCAAGGTCATGATCCATCAGCCGCTGGGCGGCGCCCAGGGGCAGGCGACCGACATCGAGATCCATGCGCGTGAAATCCTGAAGACTCGCGAGACCTTGAACCGCATCCTGGCCGAGCGCAGCGGCCAGACGCTGGAGAAAATCCAGTCGGACACCGAGCGCGACTATTTCATGTCCGCCGCCGAGGCGCAGAGCTACGGCCTGGTCGACCAGGTGCTGGAACACCGGCCCTGAGTCGGGGGGGCTGTAACCGCCCCCCGAATTTCGCAGCGAAACCGGGGCCCTTACCCCTACGAGGGCCCCGAGATCGTTTGGACTATCATCATTCGAGGCATTTCGCCCCGGTCTACGTTTTCTTCGAGCAGTCCTCATGGCCGATAAAAAAGGCAACTCCAGCGAGAAAGTTCTGTACTGCTCCTTCTGCGGCAAGAGCCAGCACGAGGTCAAGAAGCTGATTGCCGGCCCGTCCGTCTTCATCTGCGACGAGTGCATCGAGCTCTGCAACGACATCGTCCGTGACGAGATCCCGGCGCCGGCTCCGGCGGCGCGCGCGGGCAAGTCCGATCTGCCCGTGCCCAGCGAGATCAAGTCCAGCCTGGACCAGTACGTCATCGGCCAGGATGTGGCCAAGCGCACGCTGGCCGTGGCCGTCTACAACCACTACAAGCGCCTGCGCCACATGAGCACGACCAAGGATTCGGTCGAGCTCTCCAAGAGCAACATCCTGCTTATCGGCCCCACCGGCTCCGGCAAGACGCTGCTGGCGCAGACGCTGGCGCGCCTGCTGAACGTGCCGTTCGTGATCGCCGATGCGACGACGCTGACCGAGGCCGGCTATGTCGGCGAGGACGTCGAGAACATCATCCAGAAGCTGCTGCAGAACTGCAATTACGACGTCGAGCGCGCGCAGCGCGGCATCGTCTACATCGACGAGATCGACAAGATCTCGCGCAAGGCCGACAACCCCTCCATCACGCGCGACGTGTCGGGCGAGGGCGTGCAGCAGGCGCTGCTCAAGCTCGTCGAAGGCACGATGGCCTCGGTGCCTCCGCAGGGCGGCCGCAAGCACCCCAACCAGGACTTCCTGCAGATCGACACGACCAACATCTTGTTCATCTGCGGCGGCGCCTTCGACGGCCTGGAGAAGGTCATCCAGAACCGCAGCGAGAAGTCCGGCATCGGCTTCGGCGCCACGGTGAAGAGCAAGTCCGACAAGCGCGTGGGCGAAGTGTTTCGCGAATGCGAGCCCGAGGACATCATCAAGTTCGGCCTCATCCCCGAACTGGTGGGTCGCCTGCCCGTCGTCGCGACGCTGGGCGAATTGACCGAGGATGCGCTGGTACAGATCCTGACCGAGCCCAAGAATGCCCTGGTCAAGCAGTACCAGCAGCTGTTCGAGATGGATGGCGTGGAGCTGGAAATCCGCAAGCCGGCGCTGGCCGCCATTGCCCGCAAGGCGCTGGCCCGCAAGACCGGTGCCCGCGGCCTGCGCTCCATCATGGAGCAGTCGCTGATCGACACAATGTTCGACCTGCCCGCACTCGATGGCGTGGAAAAGGTCGTGCTGGACGAGCACAACATCGAGGACGCGACGTCGCGGCCCTTGCTGGTCTATCGCGAGCAGGCCAAGGCCAGCGCATAAGCCAGCTGCCGCCGCATCCGCTTGCAATTGCACCCTCAGGCCCTACATCGGCCTGAGAAAGAGAGGTCTTCATGTCAGGACATCCCATCCTCCCCGCCGATCCGATCACGCTGCCGCTGCTGCCGCTGCGTGACGTGGTCGTGTTCCCGCACATGGTCATCCCGCTGTTCGTCGGGCGCCCCAAGTCCATCAAGGCCCTGGAAGCCGCGATGGAAGCCGGTCGCCAGATCATGCTGGTCGCGCAGAAGGCCGCCGGCAAGGACGAGCCCAAGCCCGAGGACATGTTCGAGGTCGGCTGCGTCTCCAGCATCCTGCAGATGCTGAAGCTGCCCGACGGTACCGTGAAGGTGCTGGTCGAAGGCCTTCAGCGCGCCACGACGAGCACCATCACCGAGCCGGGCGAGCACTTCGTTGCCGAGGTCACACCCATCCCGCCCGAGACCGAGCATGCGCCCGAGGTCGAGGCCCTGCGCCGCGCCGTGACGCAGCAGTTCGACCAGTACGTCAAGCTCAACAAGAAGATCCCGCCCGAGATCCTCACCTCCATCGGCGGCATCGACGACCCGGGTCGTCTGGGTGACACCATCGCCGCCCACCTGCCGCTCAAGCTCGACGCCAAGCAGGCCGTGCTGGACCTTGCCGATGTGGCCAAGCGGCTGGAAAAGCTGCTCGACCTGCTGGAGCACGAGGTCGACATCCTGCAGGTCGAAAAGCGCATCCGTGGCCGCGTCAAGCGCCAGATGGAGAAGAGCCAGCGCGAGTACTACCTGAACGAGCAGGTCAAGGCCATCCAGAAGGAGTTGGGCGACGGCGAGGACGGCGCCGACATGGAGGAGCTCGAGAAGAAGATCCTCGCGGCCCGCATGCCCAAGGAGGCGCGTAAGAAGGCCGACGCCGAGCTGAAGAAGCTCAAGCTGATGTCGCCCATGTCCGCCGAGGCGACGGTGGTGCGCAACTACATCGACACACTGGTCAACCTGCCCTGGAGCAAGAAGACCAAGATCAAGCACGACCTCAAGAACGCCGAGGACGTGCTGAACGAGGACCATTACGGCCTCGAGAAGGTCAAGGACCGCATCCTCGAGTACCTCGCGGTGCAGCAGCGCGTCGACAAGGTCAAGGCGCCCATCCTGTGCCTGGTGGGCCCTCCGGGCGTCGGCAAGACTTCGCTGGGCCAGAGCGTGGCCCGCGCCACCGGCCGCAAGTTCATCCGCATGGCGCTGGGCGGCGTGCGCGACGAGGCCGAGATCCGCGGCCACCGCCGCACCTACATCGGCTCCATGCCGGGCAAGGTGCTGCAGTCGCTGTCCAAGGTGGGTGTGCGCAATCCGCTGTTCCTGCTCGACGAGATCGACAAGCTGGGCATGGACTTCCGCGGCGACCCGTCGTCGGCGCTGCTGGAGGTGCTGGACCCCGAGCAGAACCACACCTTCGGCGACCATTACGTCGAGGTCGACTTCGACCTGTCCGACGTGATGTTCGTCGCCACGTCCAACTCGATGAACATCCCGCCGGCCCTGCTGGACCGCATGGAAGTCATCCGCCTGTCGGGCTATACCGAGGACGAGAAGGTCAACATCGCCCAGACCTATCTGCTGCCCAAGCAGCGCAAGAACAACGGCGTGGCGGACGAGGAGCTGGATGTCACCGAATCCGCCATCCGTGGTGTGATCCGCTACTACACGCGGGAAGCCGGCGTGCGTTCACTCGAGCGCGAGATGTCCAAGATCTGCCGCAAGGTGGTCAAGGGCATCCAGCTGAAGGCGTATGAAGGCAAGGTCGTCGTGACGGAGGACAACCTCCACGACTTCCTGGGCGTGCGCAAGTACGACTTCGGCCGTGCCGAGAAGAAGAACCAGGTCGGTCAGGTCGTGGGCCTGGCATGGACCGAGGTGGGCGGCGACCTGCTGACCATCGAAGCCACCGCGATGCCCGGCAAGGGCAACATCATCCGCACCGGTTCGCTGGGCGACGTGATGAAGGAGTCCGTCGAGGCCGCACGTACCGTGGTGCGCTCGCGGGCCCGCCGCCTGGGCATCAAGGACGAGGTCTTCGAGAAGCGCGACATGCACGTGCACTTGCCCGACGGCGCCACGCCCAAGGATGGCCCCAGCGCCGGCGCCGCGATGACGACGGCCTTCGTGTCTGCGCTGACTGGCATTCCGGTGCGGGCCGACGTCGCGATGACCGGCGAGATCACGCTGCGCGGTGAAGTCACTGCGATCGGCGGCCTGAAGGAGAAGCTGCTCGCGGCCCACCGCGGCGGCATCAAGACCGTCATGATCCCGGAAGAGAACGTCAAGGACCTGCAGGACATTCCGGAGAACGTGAAGAACCAGCTTGAGATCGTGCCGGTGCGCTGGATCGAGCGCGTGCTGGAAGTCGCGCTGGAAGCCGTGCCGACGCCGCTGCCCGACGAGGAAGTCGCCGTCGCCGCGGCCAAGCCGGAGGACGGCGCGGCCAAAAGTGCGGCCGTGCCGCATTGAATGTGCGACTGGCTTGTCATCCGACCAAAAAATGGATTACAATGCCAGCTTCGCTAGACAGACAGCTGAAGAGTTGTCGAGACGGCGGAACAAAGCGGGATTAGCTCAGTTGGTAGAGCGATACCTTGCCAAGGTATAGGTCGAGAGTTCGAGCCTCTTATCCCGCTCCATGTATTTCGAAGGGAAGCCCCGGCTTCCCTTTTTCGTCAAGGCCGCACCAACGGCTTTGATTGGGTTTACGGCGGCGCGATAGCAAAGCGGTTATGCCCCGGATTGCAAATCCGGTTAGTCCGGTTCGACTCCGGATCGCGCCTCCAAAAAGCACTCATGCGGGTGTAGCTCAGTTGGTAGAGCGCAACCTTGCCAAGGTTGAGGTCACGAGTTCGAGCCTCGTTACCCGCTCCAGTGTTAACGCCACGGCGTGCCGCAAGGCATCGTCCGATGCGGGATTAGCTCAGTTGGTAGAGCGATACCTTGCCAAGGTATAGGTCGAGAGTTCGAGCCTCTTATCCCGCTCCAGGCTTCACGGGAGATCCGATTTGATCGGATCTCCCGTTTTCTTTTTGCCGGGCCCATCGCTTAAACTGCCCCCGTGCCCCGGTGGTGAAATCGGTAGACACAGCGGACTTGATGAAATTTGAGCACCCGGCGCGGAAACGGCCGGCGTGAATCCCGTCAAAGTCGGCGAATCCCCTGGCCTGTGGCCGAGGTAACGCCGAGCCAAGCCTCGCCAGCGAGGAAGGTGTAGAGAGTGGACGGCGGGGACCTAAGGCGGCTGGCGACAGCGCTAGGGTCAAGGCGCATTCCAGACTCCAAACGCGGCAGCGCGGCGGCGAAAGCCGTAGGGGTAAGAAAATCCGTCGCCGCTTCATCGCGGCATGCCGGTTCGAGTCCGGCCCGGGGCACCATGTAACCGACCGCCGTCGTCTTCAGCGATGGCCTTCTCGACCACGGGGTTTGCGTACCCGAGGTGTGGCCGGTAGCGCACCGGACTCCAACCCTTCCAGGATCGGGCAGTCCGGGCGTTCGTCGCCGTGACAGCAGTGCACCAGATGCTCCAGGGTCGTCTTCATGGCCTGGATCTCCTCGATCTTGGCCTGCAGGTCTTCCAGATGTACCAGCGCCAGTGCCTTGACCTGGCGGCTGGAGCGCCCGCGGTCCTGCCAGAGGCTCAGCAGGCCGCGTATCTCGTCGATGGAGAAACCCAGGTCGCGCGCACGGCGGATGAAGCGCAGCGTGTGGATGTCCTTGTCGGTGTACTGCCGGTAGCCGGATTCGGTCCGGCCGGCCGGCGGCAGCAGCGCCACGCTCTCGTAGTGGCGCATCATCTTGGCAGACACGCCCGAGGCGGCGGCGGCTTCCCCGATGTTCATGCGGGCTCCTTGCGGGTGCGGTGCGCCCGGACGTCAAGTTCGCCCCAGCCCAGCACCCGGGCGATCCATGCGCGCAGTGCGGCGGGATCGCCGCTGGTTTCGATGTCCAGGCCGGGCTGGCCCGGCATGGGCGTCCACAGCTCGGCCGCGCGCCGCGCCACGGCGGTCTCTATGTGCAGCAGCTTCACGTCGGCGCCGAGGGCGGCCCGCCACAGCGGTTCGATCAGCGGGTAATGCGTGCAGCCCAGCAGGGCCGTGTCGACGCCGGCCGTGCGCAGCGGCGCGCAGTGGTGCTCGACCAGCGCACGCAGCTCGGTGCTGTCGATGTCGCCGGCCTCAATATGGTCGACGATGCCCGGGCAGCCCTGGACCACCACCTCGTGGCTGCCCGCGTGGCGGGCTATCAGCGCGCGCAGCCGGTCGCTGGAGGCGGTAGCTGGCGTGGCCAGCAGCCCGATGCGGCCATTGCGCGATGCCGCGACCGCGGGCTTGATGCCGGGCTCCGTGCCGACAAAGGGCAGGGCCGGCCAGCGCTCGCGCAAGGCGTCGATGGCGTGCGCCGTCGCCGTGTTGCAGGCGATGACGATGAGGCCCGCGCCCTGCTCGATCAGGTGCTCGGTGATCGCGAGACTGCGCGCGCGGATCTCCTCGGGACTGCGGCTGCCATAGGGGGCGTAGGCGGCATCGGCCAGGTAGCGCAGGCGTGCGGTTGGCAGCAGGGCGCGCAGCTCGCGCAGCACCGTGAAGCCGCCGACGCCGGAGTCGAAGACGCCGATGTCGCGGCGTGGAGAGGAGTCGGTCTGCATGGGCTCGGACAGTCTAGCGTCGTCATTCGAGAGACCTCTCCAGAAGACTTCGTCCGCTGCGGACCGGCTCCTGGCTAGAATCGAACGATCGTGCTTTTTTGTGCGTGGCTCCGCCGGTAGCGGCCCGTAGAATCAAATTAACGTTTACGTCAATTCGAGCTGGAGTTTTCGATGAAGGTCTTGGTCCCTGTCAAACGCGTGGTCGACTACAACGTCAAGGTGCGCGTGAAGAGCGACGGCACGGGTGTCGACATCGCCAACGTGAAGATGTCGATGAACCCCTTCGACGAGATTGCCGTCGAAGAGGCCGTGCGCCTGAAGGAGAAGGGGGCGGTGACCGAGGTGATCGCGGTGTCCTGCGGCGTCACGCAATGCCAGGAGACGCTGCGCACCGCCATGGCCATAGGCGCGGACCGCGCCATCCTGGTGGAGACCGACGCCGAGCTGCAGCCCCTGGCCGTGGCCAAGCTGCTGAAGGCGCTGGTGGACAAGGAAGGCCCCGGCCTGGTGATCCTGGGCAAGCAGGCCATCGATGACGATTGCAACCAGACCGGCCAGATGCTGGCGGCCCTCACGGGCCTGCCGCAGGGCACCTTCGCCTCCAAGGTGGAAGTGGCCGGCGACAAGGTCAACGTGACGCGTGAAGTGGACGGCGGCCTGGAGACGGTGGCGCTGACGCTGCCGGCGGTCGTGACGACGGACCTGCGCCTGAACGAGCCGCGCTACGTGACGCTGCCAAACATCATGAAGGCCAAGAAGAAGCAGCTGGACGTCGTCAAGCCGGCCGAGCTGGGCGTGGACGTGACGCCGCGCATCAAGACGCTGAAGGTCAGCGAGCCGCCCAAGCGCGGCGCCGGCGTGAAGGTGCCGGATGTCGCCACGTTGGTGACGAAGCTGAAGACCGAAGCCAAGGTCATCTAACCGAATCCTGGAGAAATTGAGATGACCGCACTCGTCATTGCCGAACACGACCACGGCACCCTGAAGTCCGCCACCCTGAACACCGTCACCGCCGCCGCCGCGCTGGGGGCGGAGGTGCATGTGCTGGTGGCTGGCCACAACGCCGCCGCGGCCGCCGCGGCCGCCGGCCAGATCGCCGGCGTCGCCAAGGTCCTGCACGCGGACTCCGCGGCCCTGGCCGAAGGCCTGGCCGAGAACGTCGCCGCGCAGGTGATCGCGCTGGCCCCGGGCTACAGCCACATCCTCTTCCCCGCCACCGCCGCCGGCAAGAACGTCGCGCCGCGCGTCGCCGCGCTGCTGGACGTGGCACAGGTCAGCGACATCACCAAGGTCGTCAGCGCCGACACCTTCGAGCGTCCGATCTACGCCGGCAACGCCATTGCCACGGTGCAGAGCGGCGATGCGGTCAAGGTCATCACCGTGCGCACGACCGGCTTCGACCCGGCTGCAGCCACCGGTGGCTCGGCCGCCGTGGAGAGCGCCGCCGCGGCCGCAGACAGTGGCAAGAGCAGCTTTGTGGGCCGCGAGGTGACGAAGAGCGACCGCCCCGAGCTGACGGCTGCCAAGATCATCGTCTCGGGCGGCCGTGCGCTGGGCTCCAACGACAAGTTCATGGAAGTGCTGACGCCGCTGGCCGACAAGCTGGGTGCTGCGCTGGGCGCCTCGCGTGCGGCGGTCGATGCGGGCTACGCGCCCAACGACTGGCAGGTCGGCCAGACCGGCAAGATCGTCGCGCCCCAGCTCTACGTGGCCTGCGGCATCTCTGGCGCCATCCAGCACCTGGCCGGCATGAAGGACTCCAAGGTCATTGTCGCGATCAACAAGGACCCCGAGGCGCCCATCTTCTCGGTGGCCGACTACGGCCTGGAAGCGGACCTGTTCACGGCCGTGCCCGAGCTCGTCAACGCGCTGTAAACCGCGCCGGACCATCCCAGCGGGCGCCCCGACAGTCGACGTCGCGGCGCCCTTTTTGTCTCCGCCTGGAGGAACAAATGAGTTACCAAGCCCCCGTCAAGGACATGCTCTTCAACATCCAGCACCTCGCCGGGCTGGAGACGCTGACCCGCCAAGTTCCTGCCTTCGCCGACTTCGGCCTGGACACCGCCGGTGCCGTGCTGGAGGAGTGCGCCAAGCTGACGCAGGACGTCATCGCGCCGCTGAACTTCGAGGGCGACAAGAACCCGTCGAGCTGGAAGGACGGCGTCGTCACGACGACGCCCGGCTTCAAGCAGGCCTTCCGTGCCTATGCCGAGGGCGGGTGGCAGGGTCTGGTGCACCCCACAGAGTTCGGCGGCCAGGGCGCGCCCAAGACCATCGCCGCAGCCTGCAACGAGATGCTGCAGTCGGCCAACATGAGCTTCGCGCTGTGCCCGCTGCTGACTGACGGCGCCGTCGAGGCACTGCTGACGGCTGGCAGCGACGAGCAGCGTGCCACCTTCATCCCCAGGCTGCTGGACGGTTCGTGGACCGGCACGATGAACCTGACCGAGCCGCAGGCCGGCTCCGACCTGGCGCTGGTGCGCACGCGCGCCGAGCCGCAGCCCGACGGCACCTACAAGATCTTCGGCACCAAGATCTTCATCACCTACGGCGAACACGACATGGCCGAGAACATCGTCCACCTCGTGCTGGCCCGCGTGGCCGGTGCGCCGGAGGGCGTGAAGGGCATCAGCCTGTTCCTGGTGCCCAAGTTCCTCGTCAACGCCGACGGCTCGCTGGGCGCGCGCAACGACGCGCATTGCGTGTCCATCGAGCACAAGATGGGCATCAAGGCCAGCCCGACGGCCGTGCTGCAGTTCGGCGACCATGGCGGCGCCGTCGGCCAGCTGATCGGCCAGGAGAACCGCGGCCTGGAGTACATGTTCATCATGATGAACGCGGCCCGCTACGGCGTGGGCCTGCAGGGGATCGCCGTCGCCGACCGTGCCTACCAGAAGGCCGCGGCCTATGCGAAGGAGCGCGTGCAGTCCCGCCCGGTGGACGGCTCGGTGGCCGGCCCTGCGTCCATCATCCACCACCCCGACGTGCGCCGCATGCTGATGACGATGCGCTCGCTGACCGAGGGCTGCCGCGCGATGGCAAGCACCGCGGCGGCCGCCTTGGACGCGGCCCACCACCACCCCGACGCCGAGGCGCGTCAGCAGAACCAGGCCTTCTACGACTTCATGGTGCCGCTGGTGAAGGGCTACAGCACCGAGATGAGCCAGGAGGTCACGAGCCTGGGCGTGCAAGTTCATGGCGGCATGGGCTTCATCGAGGAGACCGGCGCGGCGCAGTACTACCGGGACGCCAAGATCCTGACCATCTACGAAGGCACGACGGCCATCCAGGCCAACGACCTGGTGGGCCGCAAGACCACGCGCGACGGCGGCCGGCTTGCGCGCGGCATCGCCGGCCAGATCGAGGCGACGGAAGGCGAACTCGCCAAGCGCGACAGTGCTGCCGCAAAGGCCATGCTGAAGGCGCTGCGCGCATCGCGCGCGGACTTCCTCGCCGCGGTGGACTTCATCGCGGCCCAGGGCAAGGCCAACGCCAACGCCGCCTATGCCGGTTCCGTGCCCTACCTGATGCTGGCCGGCAACCTCGTCGCCGGCTGGCAACTGGCGCGCGCGTTGATGGCCGCGGAAGACGCGTTGGCGACTGACAAGGCGTTCATGGCTGCCAAGATCACGACCGCGCGCTTCTACGCCGAGCACATCCTGCCGCGCACGGGTGCGCTGCGTGCCGCCATTGTCGATGGCGCCGACAGCGTGACCGAACTCGCACTCGAAAGTTTCTGAGAGGAGACAGCACTTGGCTTTGCCCACGATCCTGAAGAACCTGCCGCTGCCGGTCATCGGCTCGCCGCTGTTCATCATCAGCAACCCCAGGCTCGTCATCGAGCAGTGCAAGGCCGGCGTCGTCGGCGCCATGCCGGCGCTGAACGCTAGACCGGCCGAACTGCTGGACGAATGGCTGGCCGAGATCACCGAGACGCTGGCCGCCTACAACCGCGCCAACCCGGACCGGCCCGCTGCGCCGTTCGCCATCAACCAGATCGTGCACAAGAGCAACGAGCGGCTTGAGCACGACATGCAGGTCTGCGCCAAGTACAAGGTGCCCATCATCATCACGAGCCTGGGCGCGCGCGAGGACGTGAACCAGGCCGTGCATGGCTGGGGCGGCATCGTGCTGCACGACATCATCAACAACAAGTTCGCGAAGAAGGCGATCGAGAAGGGCGCCGATGGCCTCATCGCGGTGGCGGCCGGCGCGGGCGGGCATGCCGGCGTGAAGAGTCCCTTCGCGCTCATCCATGAGATCCGCGAGTGGTTCGACGGCCCGCTGGCGCTGTCGGGATCCATGGGGACGGGCGACGCCATCCTGGCCGCCCAGGCCATGGGCGCGGACCTGGCCTATATCGGCTCGGCCTTCATCGCCACCGAAGAGGCGCGCGCCAGTGACGCCTACAAGCAGATGATCGTGGCCAGCAACAGCGACGACATCGTCTACAGCAACCTCTTCACAGGCGTGCACGGCAACTACTTGCGCGGCTCGGTCGTGGCTGCGGGCCTGGACCCCGAGAACCTGCCGGAAAGCGACCCCAGCAAGATGGACTTCGGCGGCGGTGCGGCCAAGGCCTGGAAGGACATCTGGGGCAGCGGCCAGGGCATAGGCGCGGTCAAGCAGGTGGTGCCGGCGGCGGAGCTGGTCGGGCGGCTGAAGCGCGAGTACGCGGCGGCGCGGGCGCGTCTGGCGCTGTGAGCTGAAGGCCTCGCCCGGAATGCGCAACGGCCGCCTGCGGGCGGCCGTTGCCTTTCGTGCCGACCAGGCTCAGGCGCTGCGCATGAAGCGGTGCACGGCCGTGGCCCGCGCGGCGAAGGCCCCGCTGAGGAGCCCGAAGACGGCGCTTGCCACGGCGATGAACCAGGCCTCGTGGACCATGTGCGCGTCCACGCCGGTGGCATAGCCCAGCACGAACCTGGCCGCGAAGATGCTCACCATCAGCCCGAGCGGCAGCCAGCTGCCGGGCACGCGTACGGCGCTGCCCTCGCGGGCCAGGCCCTGCGGAGCGAAGACGGGGCCGGCCACGAAAGCCGCAGTGGCGAAGCCGGCCGCCCAGGCCAGCACCGGGACCAGGTGGGCGCCGAAGGCGGCGGTGACGCCGTACAGGGACAGGGCCAGCATGGCCAGCGCCACCTTGGCGAGCGTGCCGGGCTGTACCACGCGCTCGCGGGACTGGCGATAGCCCAGCACCAGGAGGGCGGCGAGGATGGCGAAGGGCCAGAGGGGCAGGGACTGGGTCATGGCGGGCACTCCGTGGGTTGCGATGCCCCGGACTGTGCGGCGACCCAGTCGGTCGGACGACCGGCTTGCGACCAATCGACGGTGCGAGGCGGGAAATGCCGCCAGCCCCGATCGGCTGCTCAACGCCTTGCGTCGCGCAGCAGCCTCAGCCCGTTGAACACCACCAGCAGGCTGGCCCCCATGTCGGCGAACACGGCCATCCACATGGTCGCGCTGCCGAACACGGCCAGTGCGAAGAACACCGCCTTCAGCCCCAGGGCCAGCACGATGTTCTGCCAAAGCACGGCGTAGGTGCGCTGGGACAGGCGGATGGTCTGCGGCAGCTTGCGCAGGTCGTCGTTCATGATGAGCACGTCGGCCGCCTCCTTGGCCGTGTCGGTGCCTGCCGCGCCCATGGAGAAGCCCACGGCGGCCGCGGCCAGGCTGGGCGCGTCGTTGACGCCGTCGCCCACCATGCCCACCGGGCCGCGCGCACGCCATGCGGTGACGGCCTGCTGCTTGCCCTGCGGCAGCAGCTCGGCCTGCACGTCCGCAATGCCCACCTGCCGGGCCATGGCTTGGGCGGTGGACGGGTTGTCGCCGGTCAGCATCACGGGGTGCACGCCCAGCGCCTGCAGCTGGGCCACGGCCTCGCGGCTGGTGGCGCGCGTGGTGTCGGCCACCGCGAAGAGAGCCAGCACGCGGCCCACGCCGGCCAGCAGCGACACGGTGCGGCCCTGCGCCTCGTGCGTCTGCATCAGCGCCTCCAGCTCGGGCGAGCATTGGCCGCGCTCGTGGATCCAGCGGTGGTTGCCCAGCACCAGGTCCTGGCCGTCGATGCGGCCGTGCACGCCGCGGCCCAGGTCGGCGCCGAAGTCCTCCACCGGCAGTGTGTCGGCCGGCAGTCCGGCTGCGATGGCTTGCGAGACGGGGTGGTCCGAGCGAGCCGCGAGGCTGTGTGCCAGCTGCAGCACCCGAGCCTCGTCCAGGCCCGTGGCCAGCACGCGCTGCGCGACGAGGCGGGGGCGGCCCTCGGTCAGTGTGCCGGTCTTGTCCAGCGCCAGCACCTTGAGCCTGCGAGCCTGCTCCAGATGCACGCCGCCCTTGATGAGGATGCCCTGCCGCGCGGCCGCCGCCAGCCCGCTGACGACCGTGACCGGCGTGGAGATCACCAGCGCGCAGGGGCAGGCGATGACGAGCAGCACCAGCGCCTTGTAGATGCCGGTGAGCCAGGGCCAGCCCAGCAGCAGCGGCGTGCCGATGGCGACGGCCAGCGCCAGCACGAAGACGGCGGGCGTGTAGACGGCAGCGAAGCGGTCGACGAGGCGCTGCGTCGGGGCGCGCTGGCCCTGCGCCGCCTCGACGGCGTGGATGATGCCGGCCAGTACCGTGTCGCTGGCCGGCCGCGTGACCTCGAACTCCAGCGCGCCGCTCTGGTTGATGGTGCCTGCGAAGACCGTGTCGCCCGGCGCCTTGTCGACCGGAATGCTCTCGCCGGTGACGGGCGACTGGTCCACGGCGCCCTGGCCGGCGGTCACCCGGCCGTCCAGCGCGAAGCGCTCGCCCGGCTTCACGCGCACGATGGCGCCCACAGTCACGGTCTTGGCCGCCACGCGGGCCCAGCGGCCGTCGGGCTGGCGCACCTCGGCCTGCTCGGGCGAGAGCGCAAGCAGCCCGGTGATGGCGTTGCGCGCGCGTTCCACCGAACGAGCCTCGATCAGCTCCGCCAGCGAGTACAGCGCCATCACCATGGCGGCCTCGGGCCATTGGCCGATGACGAAGGCGCCGATGACGGCGACCGACATCAGCGCATTGATGTTGAGCTGGCCGCGGGCCAGCGACGACAGTCCCTTGCCGAATACCGCCAGGCCCGACAGCGCGATCGCCACGGCGGCGACGGCCATGCCGGCGGCCTGCCAGGGCAGCCCCTCGGGGGCGAGGAAGTGCAGCAGCTCGGCACCCGCCGCCACCCCCAGGGCCGCCAGCAGGCGCAGGAGCTCGCCGCGCCGGGCCCTGGCCGTGTCCTCGGCCGCGGGCGGCGTGGACAGCGTCTCGGTCTTGAAGCCCGCCTTGGCGATCGCCGCCGTGACCGCGTCCCAGGCAGATGGCGGCGCGTCCACCGTCAGCGCGCGGGCGGGCAGATCGAAGTGCAGGCGGCGCACGGCGGCGAAGCCCTCCAGCGCGCGGCGGATCTGGCCCTCTTCGGTGGGGCAGTCCATGGATGGGATGCGCAGCAGCAGGCCGCCGCCCGGTGCCGGCGATGGCAGCGCCGCGATGGCGGCGCCGTCGCAGCAGCCATGCTCGTGGTGTGAGTGGGGGGCGTGGCCATGCCCCTGGCCATGGGCGGCGTGGGTGTGGTGGTGCGAGCTCATGAGGGGCATTGGAATCCCTGGAGCAGCTCCAGAGTCAAGTCCCTACACTGGGCCCATGAAGATCGGAGAACTCGCCGCCGCATCGGCCACCGCCGTCGACACCATCCGCTACTACGAGCGCGAGGGCCTGCTGCCGGCGCCGGGGCGCACTGCGGGCGGTTTCCGCGTCTACGAGCCTGCCCACCTGGAGCGGCTGCAGTTCATCCGCTACTGCCGGGGCCTGGACATGTCGCTGGACGAGGTGCGCGTGCTGCTGCGCGTGAAGGACGCGCCGGACGGCGACTGCGGCGACGTGAACGCGCTGCTGGACGAGCACATCGGCCATGTGTCGCGGCGCATCCGGGAGCTGCGGGCGCTGGAGACGCAGCTCAAGGACCTGCGCCGGAGCTGCGCCGCGGCGCAGAGCGTGGAGCGCTGCGGCATTCTCAACGGCCTGGCCGCCGCGGCGCAGGACGGCGCGGCACCGGCCGCCGCGCCGGGCTCGCACCTGCGCTCGGTGCATTCGCACTGAGGCGGCGCCTGCGGCCGGTCAGCGCCGGTTGATGCGCCAGGCCGGCAGCGTCCAGCCCGTCCACAGCGCCAGGCCGCGCAGCAGCACCGCCGTCGCCGCCGCGGCGCTGATCGTGGCCCATTGCGGCCAGCCGAGCGCCACCACGGCCACCAGCACCCAGCCGCCCACGAAACTGCACAGCGCATAGGGGCGGTGGTCGTGGAAGGCGGCGGGGATCTCGTTGCAGACGATGTCGCGCAGCACGCCGCCGAACACGGCGGTGATGACGCCCATCAGCACGGCCACGATGGCCGGCATGCCGGCGTCAAGCGCCACCAGTGCGCCGTTGGCGGTGAACAGGCCCAGGCCCAGCGCGTCGGGCCATTGGATGGCGCGCTCGGTCAGTGCCAGATGGCGGCGGCGCATCAGCAGCATGGCTGCGAGGCACAGCCCCATCAGGGCCCACAGCCAGTCGGCGTGCTCGACCCAGAAGAAGGGTCGGCGGTCCAGCAGCACGTCGCGCAGCGTGCCGCCGCCGAAGGCCGACAGGCCCGCGACGACGCACAGGCCGACGACGTCGAGCTGCTTGCGCGCGCCGGCCAGCAGGCCGGACAGCGCAAAGGCGAGGGTGGCGGCGATCTCGACGGCCGCCTGCAGGGTGGAGAAGTTGATGACGGGAGGCTTCATGTGGGCCGCATCATCGCCCGCTCAATCGAGCAACGCCGCGTCCTTGAGGAATCGGGACGGGCGGCCGGGGTCGAAGGTCATCGTGAGGCGGACCTTGGCGCGCGTCATCGCCACGTACAGCAGGTTGCGGTTCTCGGCCGATGCGTCGCCGAACTCTCCCCGTGACAGGTGCGGCAGGACGACATGCTCGAACTCCAGCCCCTTGGTCGCCTCGATGCTGGACAGCACGACGCGATCGCTGGCGCGCAGGCGCCGCCGTGCCTGGTCCATGGCCGAGAACATGCGGAACGCACCAGCCACGCCTGCGCCTTCGTCCACCGCCAGCTGATGAAGCTGCTGGACGTTGTCTGCCACCTGGGCGGCCTCGTCGCGGCGCACGAATACGCGGGCGGCGAGCTTCGGCAGGTCCAGCAGGGTCAGGAACGAGGCCTCGAAAGCCTCGAAGTCGTCCTTGCGCAGCAGCGCCATCGCGGCCTCCAGCTGCCGCCGCGCCGCGGCGTTTGCGCCGCGCAGCGCATGGCCGTCGATGAAGCTGCGAGTCGAGTCGACGTCGGTCGCGGCCTGCGCCACCGCGACGCGCTGGGCCTCGCTGGCGTCCAGGTGGCGCAGCTCCAGGCTGTCGACGCGGGCGCCTGAGAACAGCAACCAGGCGTCGAGCAGGCGGGCGCGCTGGGCGGCGTCCTCGAAGCCGGTGTAGTCGCCCTGTGCGTGGGCGTACAGGCCGCGCACCAGCAGCGTCTCCGGCCGCTCCAGATAGGGCGCGAATCCCACCGCGCCATAGGGCAGGCCCAGGCGCAGCAGCTCGTGTTCGATGCGCACCGAATGCGCCGCATGGCGCAGCAGCACGCACAGGCTGCCGGACGCCGGCTGCTGCAGATGGGCCTGTGCCTGGCGGGCGATGAAGGCGGCGGCCACGCGGGGTGACTCGCAGCGCTCCAGCCGGATGTCGGTGTGCAGCGCCGCGTCGGCCGCGTAGGGCTTGCGGGCCAGCGCGCCGACGTGGGCGGCGAGCTGCGGGCTGAAGCGATGGCTCAGCGTCAGAGGCAGCACTTCGGGCGTGCCGATCTCGGCGCGGAAATGCTCGTGCATGAAACCGGCCTCGGCGCCGGTCTGCGCATGGATAACCTGATCGCGGTCGCCCACGCCAACGAAGGCGGCGCGCGGATGGGCCGCGAGCACGGCCTTGAGCACCGTGAAGGCGGCGCGGTTGACGTCGTGCATCTCATCCACGCAGATCAGCGTGAGGCCTTGCCGCAGTGCCGTGTCGCCGGCGTCGATCTCGCCGCTCATCAGCGCGCGAGCCAGGTCGTAGGTGGCGTCACCCTGGAAGCGGAACTCGGGTCGGTCCGGGTGGCCGCCGCGGCGGATGAACTCGTAGCAGGCCCAGGCGCGCATCGCCAGGTAGCCGAATCCCAGTTCCTCGGCCAGCGCAGGCGTCATGCGTTCCTCGGGAGGCTGGTACTCCATCACCATGCGTCCCTTGAGCACGTCGAAGGTCTTCAGCAAGCCCTCGACCAGGTCGGCCGGCTGGGCCTCGGCCATCAGCTCTTCGGGGTGGCGCTCTTCCGGCAGCGACTGGGCGCGCTCGATGGCCCGCACCACATACGGCCTGACCTGCTCGGGCGCCGTGACGACGCGGGTCTGCGTGCCCTCAGCGGCCTCCAGCACGGCCCCGCTGAAGGCCTCGAAACTCTGCAGTCGCAGCTGCTGCACCGTGGCCCTGGGCACGCCGATGTGGGCCAGCCGCTCCTTCAGCGCCGCGACGGCCGGCGCCGTGCAGGTGAGGGCCAGCACGCTTTCCGGCGGCGCGCCGCGCTGCAGCGCCTGCGCGATGCGCAGGGCCAGCGTCGTCGTCTTCGCCGCGCCGGCGTTGGCCTCCACGAGCAGCAGGCGGGTCTTCAGCAACTGGATGGCGAGCTGTTCGGCGCTCGGCGTGATGTGGATGGGCTGGAACGGGACGTCGCGCATGGGCCGGATTGTCCGACGCCACCAATGCCGCGCGGTTCACGTCGACATCGATGGTGGCCGGCTCGAAAGCTTTCTCAAGTGCTCACGAGCCAGCGCGCGCCAATCTCGTTCAGGCTCCAGCCCCAAGGCCTTGATGGCGTCGTGCAGCACTCGATAGAGCGCCCAGGGTGGCGTCGCGCTCGTTTCGTCCCACTGCATCTGGCTGCAGGCGAAGCAGATCCGCATCGTGCTGCGCAATCTGCCCTTGGTGTGGAAATGGATGGTGTGGTGCGGTTCGAAGATGCAGGCCGGAACAGCGTCCTGGGTCTTCGAATCCAGCCGCTCGATGGATTGAAGGAGGGTGGCCTTCTGTGCCGGGCTCAGCTCAACCGTCCGGTACACCACGGTGCCCGGCAGCAGCGACTTGCCCTGATTCATGTCGTAGGCGTCCAGTTCGAAGGAGTGCTCCGTGACGACGATGCGACCCGAATCGTGGATAGCGGCGATCAGGGCCGCAAGGTAGCTTGCGCCCTGCTCGTCCCGGCGTGAGCAGGCGGCGACGGGCACGAGCGCAGCAAGCAGGGACCGACGCTTCATCGGGCGAGCGCCTGGTGTTCGCACTGCATCCCTGAGGTATTCCAGCGGCCACCGGTGTCCAGGCAGCGATCCACCTGAAGGTATTCGTAGGCGCAAGGAGGAATGGTCAGCGCGACAGCGGCGACAGCCAGCGCCAAGGTGGTGCGGCGCAGTGCGGGAATCTCCCGTATGGCCCTGAACGCGGCGTATCCGCCCAGCGCCGTCGAAGCGGCCCAGGCCAGTTGCTTCAGGGACCTGAGTGCCCAGCCCTGCGGATACGGGTCGGGCGGGCCGGCAGACATCCACGCGGAGAACGCGGCGCCGTTGACGAGGAGCAGTGCCGCCGCGATGGCAGTGCCGAGCACCAGCCAGGCAAGCACGGGCAGCAGCCAGGGCATGCTGCGCTGCGGTGTCACCTCACCGTCGCCCACTTCGCCTGAGGCGCGTCGTTGGCCGAATGCGGCAGGCTCACGCCGGCCTTCATCGCCCAGGGCCGCACCTGGTGGTGGATGGGGATGAACAGTAACTCGTCGCGCGTGCGCTTGAGCGCCTCCTGCATCAGCGCCAGGCGCCTGGGCACGTCGGTCTCGACCTTCATCTGCTGCACCAGCGCGTCGACCCTTGCGTCGCTGACGCGCGAGTAGTTGCCCTTGCCGTCGGCGCCGCTGGTCTTGGTGTGGACGATGTCCTGCAGCGTGTACTGCGCGTCGAAGGTCGTCACACCCCAGCCATACAGGTAGAGCGGCAGCTCGTAGCGCTGCATCGCCGCCGAATGCTGGGTCATGGGGTGCGTCGTCAGCTTGGCCTTGATGCCGATGCGGGCCCACATGGACACCACGGCCTGGCAGATCTCCTCGTCGTTGACGTAGCGGTCGTTCGGGCAGGCCAGCGGCACGTCGAAGCCGTCGGCATAGCCGGCCTCCGACAGCAGCTGCCGGGCGCGAGCGACGTCGGGCTTGGCCACCCTGTCCAGGTCGGCCGACCAGCCATAGGCCACCGGCGCCACCATGAGGGCTGCCGGAATCGACAGACCGCGCATCAGGCTGCGCTTGATGGCCTCGCGGTCGATGGCCAGAGACATGGCCTCACGCACGCGGCGGTCCTTGAAGGGGTTCCTGCCCTTCACGCTCGAGCCCCTGATCTCGTCGCTGCCGAGGTCCAGCGCGAAGAAGATGGTGCGGTTCTCCGGACCGTCGATGACCTTGAGGCGCGGGTCGGTCTTGAGCTTGGCGACGTCCTGGGGCGGCAAGTCGGTCAGCAGGTCCAGGTCGCCGGAGAGCAGGGCGGCCACGCGCGTCGCGTCGGACTTGATCGGCAGGTAAATCACCTCGCTGATGTTGCCCCTGGGCCTGTCCCACCAGTCCTTGTTGGCCACCAGGGTGATCTTCTGGTCCGGCTGCCAGCCGACGATCCTGAACGGCCCTGTGCCCATGGCGTTGCGCGAGGCGTAGGTGTCCTCCTTGGCCTTGAAGTCCTGCGGGTTCTCGGAGCGGTTCTTGGCCGCCCAGGCCTTGCTGAGGATGCGCACATAGGTCAGGTTGCGCGTCAGCACGGGGTTGGGGCCATCGAGGAGGAAGTCCACGGTGAACTCGTCGATCTTCCTCACGTCCTTGATGCCGGAGGCGTAGATGACCATGTTGCTGGCCGGATGCTTGATGCGCTGCAGGCTGAAGACCACGTCGTCGGCAGTGAAAAGCGTGCCGTCGTGGAACTTCACGCCGCGGCGCAGGTCGAAGCGCAGCTGAGTGGGCGTGACATAGGTCCATTTCGTCGCCAGCGCCGGCTCGACCTCGAACTTCTCGGTGTAGCGCGTCAGGCCCTCGTAGGCATAGCCCGTGATCGTCGACGTGGCCGAGTGGTTCTGCGAATGCGGGTCCAGCGTCTGGATGTCGTTCTGCGCGGCCCAGCGCAGCGTGCCGGCCATGGCCAGGCCGCTGGTCAGCAGCCAGGCGGCCGTAAAGGTCGTCAGCAGCTTCATTTGATCGTCGTGTAGCGGGCTTCGAAGTAGTCGTTGGAGCGGTGCAGCGTGTCCACGCCTGGCTTCATCGCCCAGGGCCGGATCTGGTGGTGGATGGGGATGAAGAGGAACTCGTCGCGGATGCGCAGCAGCGCCTCCTTGATCAGTGCATTGCGCGTGGGCACGTCGGGTTCGAACTTGATCTTCTGGATCAGCTCGTCCAGCCTGGCGTCGCTGACCTTGCCGAAGTTGAAGTTGCCGTCGGCGCCATTGGTGCGCGTGTGGCCCCAGGCCTGCAGCGCATACAGCGCGTCGTAGGTGGAGACGCCCCAGCCCAGCATGTAGAAGGGCGACTCGCCGCGCTGGAAGGTCTGGCTGTGCGTGGAGAAGGGTGCCGCGATGAGGCGCACCTTGACGCCGACTTTGGCCCACATGGACACCGCGGCCTGGCAGACCTGCTCGTCGTTCACGTAGCGGTTGTTGGGGCAGTGCAGCGGCACCTCGAAGCCCTGCGGGTAGCCGGCCTCGGCCAGCAGCCGGCGAGCCTTGTCGAGGTCGGGCTTGAGCGGGGCGTCCAGCGCCGCGTCGTAGCCGTTGACGCCCGGCGGCACCATCAGCGCCGCCGGCACCGACAGGCCGCGCATGATGCTGCGCTTGATGGCCTCGCGGTCCAGCGCCAGGTTCATGGCCTCGCGCACACGCTTGTCCTTGAAGGGGTTCTTGCCCTTCACACTGGATTCGCGCAGCTCGTCGCTGCCCTCGTCCATGACGAAGAAGACGGTGCGGATCTCGGGGCCTTCCAGCAGCTTGACCTTGCCCGCCTCCTTGAGTTTGAAGAAGTCCTGTGGCGGCAGATCGGTGACGATGTCCACGTCGCCCGACAGCAGGGCCGCCACGCGGGTCGGCGCAGACTTGATCGGCAAGTAGCTCAGCTCGGTGATGTTGCCCGCGTTCCTGTCCCACCAGTCCTTGTTGGCCACCATCTTCACGGCCTGGTCGGGCTGCCAGCTCACCAGCTTGTAGGGGCCGGTGCCGTTGGCGTTGCGCGACGCGTAGTTCTCTTCCTTGGCCTTGTAGTCCTGCGTGCTGGTCGCGTTGTTCTTCACCGACCAGACCTTGCTCATGATCGGGAAGGCGATGATGTTCTGCAGCAGCATGGGCGTGGGTGCCTCGAGCAGGAAGTCGACCGTGTGGTCGTCGATCTTCCTGACTTCCTTGATGCCCGACACATAGGTCTGCTTGGTGCCCTGGGGCTGCGTGATGCGGCCGAAGCTGAAGACGACGTCATCCGCGGTGAATGGCGAGCCGTCGTGGAATTTGACGCCGCGGCGCAGGTCGAAGCGCACCTGCGTCTGCGAGACATAGGTCCACTTGGTCGCCAGCGAAGGCTCGGGCCGGTAGTTCTGGCCCAGGCGCGTCAGGCCCTCGTAGAGGTGGGTGCCGATGACGTTGGAGGGGTTGTGATCCTGGGAGTGGGGGTCCAGCGTCAGGATGTCGTTCTGCGCGGCCCAGCGCAGCGGGGCGGCCATGGCCGCGGACAGCGTCAGCGTGGCGAGCAGGGGCAGCAGTCGGAGGGCGGATGGCATGCGGCTTCCTCGGTACGGCAGAAGCCAAAAAATGTAGTCGCCAGCTCCGGCAGCAGGGCTAGGGCTTGCCCCCAGGTTCCAGTGAGCAATCGCAACCGGCGCCGGCGGCGATCCAGCGCCGCACCAGCCAGCCCCGGATGCCACGGGGTTGCGACGTCAGCACGCCGCAGACGTAGCGCTCGCCGTCCCAGCGCAGCGCGACGCAGGCGCCCTTGAGGCGCCGGCTCAGCAGGGCCCCCAGTGGGCAGGGCTCGGCCAGACAGCAGACGCCGCAGCCGTTGCAGTTGGCCCCGAGCGCCGGTTTGGGCGGCGCGTCGGGGTGGATCTCGATGATCCGGTTCAGGTCTTGACGCCCAGCTCGCGCAGGCGTTCGTTCAGGTAGCTCTCTGCCGTGTAGCGGTCCGACAGCACCACGTCGTCGCGCGGATGCAGGAACAGCGGCAGCGACACGCGGCTCTTCCGGGCGCCCTCGCCGGTGGGGTTGACGACGCGGTGCTGGGTCGACGGGTAGTAGCCCTCGGAGGCTTCCTGCAGCATGTCGCCGATGTTGATGGTCAGCGTGCCGAAGTCGCAGGGCACGTCGTGCCAGGTGCCGTCCTTGCCCAGCACCTGCAGCCCCGGCTCGTTGGCGGCGGGCAGGATGGTCAGCAGGTTGATGTCGCCATGCGGTGCGGCGCGCAGCGAGCCTTCGGGCTCCTGGCCCGTCAGCGGCGGGTAGCGCAGCACGCGCAGCAGCGTCTTGCTGCTGCCGGTGATCATGTTGGACAGCGGCTCGCGGTACTTGGCGGCGATCTCGGGCGGCGTGTAGCGCTCGACCCAGCCCAGCAGTTCCTCGGCCAGTGCGTTGGCCTCGCGGTAGTAGCCGAGGGCGTCTTCCTTCAACTGCTCGGGGATGCGGCCCCAGGGGTAGATGTGGAAGTACTCCTTGATGTCCTTCTGCTTGAAGCCCTTCGCCGTCTCAGAGATCTCGGTCGAGAAATAACCGTCCTGGGTCTCCTTCGAGAACGCGAAGCCATGCTTGGCCTCACTGTTGAAGAAGGCCAGCCAGTCGGCGTAGATCTTCTCGACCAGCGACTGGCGGATGGGGTGGTTGGTCAGCACGCCGAAGCCGGTTTCGTGCAGGGAACGGGTGAACTTCTCGGCCGCATCGGGCGCGCGGTAGTCGACGACCTGGACTTGCATGGGATCTCCTGAATGTCCCTTGGGCCTGCCAACGCGTGTGGTCAAGCCTGTGCGCAGCCATTCAATGGCGGGGCTGGCGCGGATATGGAGTTTACTTATCCGTCAACTTTCTGACGCCCATCAAAGCTTGTCGGGCAAACCCTTGGTGCTAGAGTTCGGCCCCGAGATGGAACCGGTCTGTTACTCGGAAAGTCCGCACCCGCGTGGGCGGCAGGCTTTGCGAGCAGCGGAAGAGGTTCCCGGTCCTTCCCGTCCCTTTGCTGGCAACAGCGAGGTGGGTCGCAATCCGCCAATCGGTCGAGCCGTGTCGCGGAAGGTTCTTCAACCAGCCAACTCCCTGGAAACCGGGGCATGAGGTGAGCGAAAGATGATGCAGCAATACAGGTCCAACTCCTACCTGTTCGGCGGAAACGCGCCGTATGTGGAGGAGATGTACGAGGCTTACCTCGACAACCCCGGCTCCGTCCCGGACAACTGGCGCACCTACTTCGATGCGTTGCAGCATGTCCCCGCCGTCGACGGCAGCGAGGCCCGCGACGTGGCCCATGCGCCGGTCATCGAATCTTTCGCTCAACGCGCCAAGGCCAACGCCTTCGCCAACAAGGCGAGCAGCGCCGACCTGGCCGTTGCCCGCAAGCAGGTCCACGTCCAGTCGCTGATCGCGGCCTACCGCTTCCTGGGCAACCGCTGGGCGGAGCTGGACCCCCTCAAGCGCGCCGAGCGCCCCAAGATCCCCGAACTCGACCCCGCGTTCTATGACCTGACCGAGTCCGACATGGACATCTCGTTCAGCGCCGTGAACAGCTATTTCGGCGGCGAGACCATGACGCTGCGCCAGATCGTGCAGGCCCTGCGCGAGACGTATTGCGGCAGCATCGGTTCCGAGTTCATGCACGGCTCGGACCCTGGCGAGAAGCGCTGGTGGCAGGAGCGCCTGGAGAAGGCGCGCGGCAAGCCCAGCTTCGGAGCCGAGAAGAAGAAGCACATCCTGGAGCGGCTGACGGCCGCCGAGGGCCTGGAGCGCTATCTGCACACCAAGTACGTGGGCCAGAAGCGCTTCTCGCTGGAAGGCGGCGAGAGCTTCATCGCCGCGATGGACGAGCTGATCCAGCACGGCGGCGAGCGCGGCGTGCAGGAAATCGTCATCGGCATGGCCCACCGTGGCCGCCTGAATGTGCTGGTCAACACGCTGGGCAAGATGCCGGCGGACCTGTTCGCCGAGTTCGAGCACAAGGCCGCCGAGGACCTGCCGGCCGGTGACGTGAAGTACCACCAGGGCTTCAGCTCCGACGTCTCCACGCAGGGCGGCCCGGTCCACCTGTCGCTGGCCTTCAACCCGTCCCACCTGGAAATCGTCAACCCGGTGGTGGAGGGCAGCGTGCGTGCCCGCCAGGACCGCCGTGGCGACAAGGACGGCGCCCAGGTGCTGCCGGTGCTGGTGCACGGCGACGCGGCCTTCGGCGGCCAAGGCGTCGTGCAGGAAACGCTGGCGATGGCCCAGACCCGCGGCTACCGCACGGGCGGCACGGTGCACATCGTCATCAACAACCAGATCGGCTTCACCACCAGCGACCCGCGCGACCTGCGTTCCACCTGGTACTGCTCCGACGTCGTCAAGATGATCGAGGCGCCGGTGCTGCACGTGAACGGCGACGACCCCGAGGCCGTCGTGTGGGCCATGGAGCTGTGCATGGACTACCGCGCCGAGTTCAAGAAGGACGTGGTGCTGGACATCGTCTGCTTCCGCAAGCTGGGCCACAACGAGCAGGACACGCCGGCTCTGACCCAGCCGCTGATGTACAAGAAGATCGCAGCCCACCCCGGCACGCGCAAGGTCTATGCCGACAAGCTGGTCGCGCAGAACGTGCTGACCGCCGAAGGCGCCGACGAGATGGTCAAGGCCTATCGCGCGGCGATGGACGAGGGCCGCCACACGGTGGACCCGGTGCTGACCAACTTCAAGAGCAAGTTCGCCACCGACTGGTCGCCCTTCCTGGGCAAGAAGTGGACGGACAGCTGCGACACCGCCATCCCCGGCGCCGAATGGAAGCGTCTAGCCGAGAAGATCACGACGCTGCCCAAGGACTTCGCCGCGCACAACCTCGTCAGCAAGCTCTACGCCGACCGCGCCGCGATGGGCCGCGGCGAGATCAATGTGGACTGGGGCATGGGCGAGCACATGGCGTTCGCGTCGCTGGTGGCCTCGGGCTACCCGGTGCGCCTGTCGGGTGAGGACGCCGGCCGCGGCACCTTCACGCACCGCCACGCCGTGCTGCACGACCAGAACCGCACGAACTGGGACGAAGGTGCCTACGTGCCGCTGCAGAACGTCGGCGAGGGGCAGGCGCCCTTCGTCGTCATCGACTCCATCCTGTCGGAAGAGGCGGTGCTGGGCTTCGAGTACGGCTACGCCGCCGCCGAACCGCACACGCTGACCATCTGGGAGGCGCAGTTCGGCGACTTCGTCAACGGCGCCCAGGTCGTCATCGACCAGTTCATCGCCTCCGGCGAAGTGAAGTGGGGTCGCTCCAACGGCCTGACGATGATGCTGCCGCATGGCTACGAGGGCCAGGGCCCCGAGCACAGCTCGGCGCGCCTGGAGCGCTTCATGCAGCTGGCCGCGGACAACAACATGCAGATCGTGCAGCCCACCAACGCCGCGCAGATCTTCCACGTGCTGCGCCGCCAGATGCTGCGCATGTTCCGCAAGCCGCTGGTCATCATGACCCCGAAGAGCCTGCTGCGCGCGAAGGACGCCACGTCCCCGCTGGCCGACTTCACCAAGGGCGAGTTCAAGACCGTCATCGGCGAGCACGACGAGGCCATCGTGGCCGACAAGGTCAAGCGCGTCATCGTCTGCTCGGGCAAGGTCTATTACGACCTGGTGCGCAAGCGCGAGGAGAAGAAGGCGCACGACACGGCCATCGTCCGCGTCGAGCAGCTCTACCCCTTCCCGCACAAGGCCTTCGCGGCCGAGCTGAAGAAGTACCCCAACGCGACCGACATCGTCTGGTGCCAGGACGAGCCGCAGAACCAGGGCGCCTGGTTCTTCGTGCAGCACTACGTGCACGAGAACATGCTCGACGGCCAGAAGCTCGGCTACGCCGGCCGTCCGGCCAGCGCCAGTCCTGCCTGTGGCTACGCCCACCTGCACCAGGAGCAGCAGAAGGCCTTGCTGGATCAGGCCTTCGCCAAGCTCAAGGGCTTCATCCTCACCAAGTAAGACCGCAAGCGCAGCGCCCACCGAGGCGCTGCTTTCGCTCGCGCCTGCACCACATCACACCGAATAAAGAACACGGAGCCTCACACCATGGCCATCGTTGACGTCCAAGTTCCCCAGTTTTCCGAATCCGTTTCCGAGGGCACGCTGCTGACCTGGAAGAAGAAGCCCGGCGAAGCCGTCGCCATCGACGAGACCCTCGTCGAGATCGAGACCGACAAGGTCGTGCTGGAAGTGCCGGCGCCCGCCGCTGGCGTGCTGAGCGAAATCGTCAAGGCCGACGGCAGCACCGTCGTCAGCCAGGAGCTGCTGGCGAAGATCGACACCGAAGGCAAGGCCGCCGCCGCCGCCGCGCCCGCCGCTGCCGCTCCGGCCGCAGCACCTGCCGCGGCCCCCGCTGCCGCTGCCAACAAGGGTGACGTGGCCATGCCCGCCGCCGCCAAGATCCTGGCCGAGAAGGGCCTGAGCGCGACCGACGTGGCCGGCTCCGGCAAGGACGGCCGAGTGACCAAGGGCGATGCGCTCGCCGCCTCGGCCAAGCCGGCCACCGCGCCGCTGGTCGTGCCCGCCACGCCCGCCGTTGCCAAGCCGCTGCCCGCCGTGGCAGCGCCGGTGCAGCAGAACCTGGGTGACCGTCCCGAGCAGCGCGTGCCCATGACCCGCCTGCGCGCCCGCATCGCCGAGCGCCTGCTGCAGTCGCAAGCCACCAACGCCATCCTGACCACCTTCAACGAAGTCAACATGGCCCCGGTCATGGAGATGCGCAAGAAGTTCCAGGAGAAGTTCGAGAAGGAGCACGGCGTCAAGCTGGGCTTCATGAGCTTCTTCGTGAAGGCCGCCGTTGCCGCGCTGAAGAAGTACCCGGTGCTGAACGCGTCGGTGGATGGCAATGACATCGTCTACCACGGCTACTTCGACATCGGCATCGCCGTCGGCTCGCCGCGCGGCCTGGTCGTGCCGGTGCTGCGCAACGTCGACCAGATGAGTTTTGCCGACATCGAGAAGAAGATCGCCGAGTTCGGCCAGAAGGCCAAGGAAGGCAAGCTGTCGCTGGACGACCTGTCGGGCGGCACCTTCTCCATCTCCAACGGCGGCGTCTTCGGCTCCATGCTGTCCACGCCCATCATCAACCCGCCGCAGTCGGCCATCCTGGGCGTGCACGCGACCAAGGATCGCGCCGTCGTCGAGAACGGCCAGATCGTGGTGCGCCCCATCAACTACCTCGCCATGTCGTATGACCACCGCATCATCGACGGCCGTGAAGCCGTGCTCGGCCTGGTCACGATGAAGGAAGCCCTCGAGGATCCCGCTCGTCTGCTGTTCGACATCTAAATCAAAGGATAGATCAGCATGAGCACCAAGCAATTCGACGTCGTCGTCATCGGCGGCGGCCCCGGCGGCTACGTGGCCGCCATCCGCGCGGCCCAGCTGGGCTTCAACACCGCCTGCATCGACGAGTGGAAGAACGACAAGGGCGGCCCCGCTCCGGGCGGCACCTGCACCAACGTCGGCTGCATCCCGTCCAAGGCGCTGCTGCAGTCCAGCGAGCACTTCGAGCACGCCAGGCTGCACTTCGCCGACCACGGCATCAGCACCGGCGACGTCGGCATCGACGTCGCCAAGATGCTGGGCCGCAAGGACAGCGTCGTGAAGCAGAACAACGACGGCATCCTCTACCTGTTCAAGAAGAACAAGGTCAGCTTCTTCCACGGCCGCGGCAGCTTCGTGGCCGCCAAGGACGGTGGCTACGAGCTGAAGGCGGGCGACGAGACCATCACCGCCAAGCACGTCATCGTCGCGACCGGCTCCAACGCCCGCGCGCTGCCGGGCCTGCCCTTCGACGAAGACCTCGTGCTGTCCAACGACGGCGCGCTGCGCATCCCCGCCACGCCCAAGAAGCTGGGCGTCATCGGCTCGGGCGTCATCGGCCTGGAGCTGGGCTCGGTGTGGCGCCGCCTGGGCGCCGAGGTCGTCGTGCTGGAAGCCATGCCGACCTTCCTGCCGACGGTCGACGAGTCGGTCGCCAAGGAGGCCGCCAAGCTGTTCAAGAAGCAGGGCCTGGCCGTCGAGCTGGGCGTCAAGATCGGCGAGGTCAAGACGGGCAAGAAGGGCGTCGTCGTCCACTACACCGACGCCAAGGGCGGCGAGCAGCAGCTGGAATGCGAGAGGCTCATCGTCTCCATCGGCCGTGTGCCCAACACCATCGGCCTGAACGCCGAGGCCGTGGGCCTGAAGCTCGATGGCCGCGGCGCCATCGAGGTCGATGCCGACTGCAAGACCAACCTGCCCAACGTCTGGGCAGTGGGTGACGTCGTGCGCGGCCCCATGCTGGCGCACAAGGCCGAGGAAGAGGGCGTCGCGGTGGCCGAGCGGATCGCCGGCCAGCATGGCCATGTGGACTTTGACATCATCCCGTCGGTCATCTACACCAGCCCCGAGATCGCCCAGGTCGGCAAGACCGAGCAACAGCTGAAGAGCGAAGGCAAGACCTACAAGGCCGGCCAGTTCCCCTTCCTGGCCAACGGCCGCGCGCGCGCGCTGGGCGACACCTCGGGCTTCGTCAAGATCCTGGCCGACGCCACGACCGACGAGATCCTGGGCGTGCACATCATCGGCCCGATGGCCTCCGAGCTGATCGCCGAGGCGACGATGGCGATGGTGTTCAAGGCCTCGGCCGAGGACATCGCGCGCATCTGCCATGCCCACCCGTCGCTGTCCGAGTCGACGAAGGAAGCGGCACTCGCCGTCGACAAGCGCACGCTGAACTTCTGACGTGACCGAAGTCACCGAGCTCTACCAGCAGACGCTGGCCGAGCGCGGCTACACGGCCGACCCGGCGCAACTGCGCGCCGTGTCGGCCCTGCAGCGCTGCCAGGACGAGTGGGCCGCCTACAAGGCCCGCCGCAGCAATGCGGTGACCAAGCTGCTGGTGCGCCCGCCCATCCCGCGCGGCGTCTACATGTACGGCGGCGTGGGCCGGGGCAAGAGCTTCCTGATGGACTGCTTCTTCCAGGCCGTGCCGCTGACGCGCAAGACGCGGCTGCACTTCCACGAGTTCATGCGCGAGGTGCACCGTGAGCTGCAGGAGCTCAAGGGCATCGCCGATCCGCTGGAGGAGCTGGGCAAGCGCATCGCGCGGCGTTTCCGGCTCATCTGCTTCGACGAGTTCCACGTCGCGGACGTGACCGACGCGATGATCCTGCACCGGCTGCTGGACGCGCTGTTCCGCAACCGCGTCTCCATCGTCACCACGTCCAATTTCCATCCGGACGAGCTCTATCCCAACGGCCTGCACCGCGACCGCATCCTGCCGGCCATTGAGCTGCTGAAGGCCCACCTGGAAGTGCTCAGCGTCGACAACGGCACGGACTACCGGCGCCGCACGCTGGAGGACATGAACCTCTACCTGACGCCGCTGAACGGCACGACCGAGGCGACGCTGACGCAGGCCTTCGAGTCCCTGGCCGAGGCCCAGGACGAGGACCGCAAGCTCATGATCGAGCACCGCGCGATCTATGCGCGCAGGCGAGCCGGCGGCGTCGTCTGGTTTGACTTCGCGACGTTGTGCGGCGGCCCGCGCTCGCAGAACGACTATCTGGAGCTGGCCAGCCAGTTCCACACGGTCATCCTGTCCGACGTTCCCGAGATGCCGGTGCGCCTGGCCAGCGAGGCGCGCCGCTTCACCTGGCTGGTGGACGTGCTCTACGACCGCCGGGTCAAGCTCATCATCTCGGCCGCGGTGCCGGCTGAGCAGCTCTATACGGAAGGGCCTCTGGCCCACGAGTTTCCGCGCACGGTGTCGCGGCTGCAGGAGATGCGCTCGGCCGAGTACTTGGCCCTGGCGCGCCGCGAGGTCGATACTTCGCTGACATGAACCCGCCCGCACTCGTCCTGCTGCTCGTCGCGACGGCCGCCTCGGTCCAGCCCGCGACGCGTGCCGAGGTCGCCGCGCAGCGCGCCGCCATCGAGCAGCGGTTTGCGCGCGAGCAGGCCGAGTGCGAGAAGCGCTTCAGCGTCGCGGCCTGTCTGGACGACCTGCGCCAGCGCCGTCACGATGCGCTGGTGCCGCTGGTGCGGCGCGAACATGAGCTGGCCGCGCAGGAGCGTCGCGAGCGCGCCGAGGCCCAGGTCGAGCGGGTGCGCGAGCGCGAACTGGCCGCGGCCCAGGAAGGTGGGCAGCACCACGAGCGCATCGTCGCGGCGTCGGCGCCGCTGCTGCCGGCCTCGCGGCCGCTGCGCGCGCTCAGCCCCGAGCAGGCCGCGCAGGCCCGCCAGCAGGCCGAGCAGAAGGCCGACGCGGAGGCGGCACGGCGCCGCGAGCAGGCCCGGGAGCGCGAGCTGCGTCAGCAGCAGCGCCTGGACGCCCACGCAGCGAGAGAGAAGAGCCGCAGCAAGCCGCTGGCGGCGCCGCTGCCGCTGTCGGGGGCGTCGGCTTCGCAGCCGAACTGATGCGCGTCATGCCTGCGGGCCGCAGGCGACGATTCAGTCGAGGTTCTCGAGCTTGACGATGGCGATGGAGAGGTTGTCGCCGCCGCCGCGTGCGCGCTGTCGCGCCTTGCTCACCAGCAGCTCGGCGGCCTCGCGCGGTGGCAGGCTGTGGAGCACGCTGCCCAGCTCCTGGGCGGTGAAGTAATGCCACAGGCCGTCGCTGCAGCACATCAGCGTGTCGCCGACCTCCAGGCCCTCGAAGCGCTCTGCGGTCGAGGTCGGCTCCTGCACGGTACCCAGGCAGGCCGTCAGCAGGTTGCTCTGCGCATGCGAGCTGGCCTCGGCCTCACTCAGCTGGCCCTCATCGACGAGGCGCTGCACATAGGAGTGGTCCATCGAGCGCTTCACGAGGCGGGCGCCGCGGAACCAGTAGATGCGCGAATCGCCAGAATGGATCCAGTGCGCGCAGCGGTCACTGGAGACGACGAAGCCGGCGATGGTGCTGTGCGGCTCCTCCTCGGCGGAGATGGCCGTCAGCTTGATCATCAGGTGTGCCTCCGACGCGATCTGGCCCAGCAGCTCAGCCGGCGATTCGTCCTCGGGCGAATAGCGCTCGAACAGCTGGCGCGCCGTCAGCACGACCTGGTCGGCCGCCTTGCGCCCGCCGCTCTTGCCGCCCATGCCGTCGGCCACGATGCCCATCATGCAGCCTGCGACGCGCGGGTGGGCGATGACGGCCACCTGGTCCTGCTGGTAGGTCCGGTCCCCGCGATGGGTGCCGGTGGCGGCGTTGAGTCGGAATCCGGCGGCGATGGGAGGGGGCATGCTGAAAACTATACTTGGCGGCGAGCTTTCGGCCCGCTGCAACCCGCCCCAGAAACCCCTCGGATGGATGAACAACTTCACTCTGTGTCGCGGCGCCTCATCGAGCTGCGCATGGAGCATGCCGATCTCGACGCGATGATCGATCGCCTCGTCGAGCAGACGCCGCTGGACGAACTGGCGCTGCAGCGCCTGAAGAAGCGCCGCCTGGCCTTGCGCGACATGATGGCCCGGCTGGAGGCCGCCAGCGAGCCCGATGAACCCGCCTGATCTCGACGACTGGCTCGACGCCCTCGATCAGGCCACCCCGCCCGCCCCACCCGCCGCCGACGAACTCGAACAGGCTGTCGTTGCCGCCTTCGACGTGGACGGCCCGCTGGCGCGGCTGGACCCGGGCTACAGGCCGCGCGAGCCGCAGCTGCAGATGAGCCGCGCAGTGGCCCGTGCGCTGTCGCGACGCCAGGCACTTGTCGTCGAGGCTGGCACGGGTGTCGGCAAGACCTTCGCCTACCTCGTGCCGACGCTGCTGGCCGGCAGCCGGGCCCTGATCAGCACCGCCACCAAGAGCCTGCAGGACCAGCTCTTCCTGCGCGACCTGCCGCGCCTGACGAAGGCGTTGCAGATGCCGGTGCGCCTGGCGCTGCTCAAGGGGCGCAGCAGCTACCTGTGTCTGCACCGCATGAAGGAGGCGCGCGTGTCCGGCGAGTTCCCGGACCGACGCACGGCGCTGTCCCTCGCGCGCATCGAGCGCTGGGCGCTGGGGACTGCGACCGGTGACTTCGCCGAGATCGACGGGCTGGACGAACGCTCGCCCATCATTCCCATCGTCAGCTCCAGCCGCGAGAACTGCCTGGGCCAGGACTGCCCCGACTGGAAGGCCTGCTACGTCGTCAAGGCGCGGCGCGAGGCGATGGAGGCCGACGTCGTGGTAGTCAACCACCACCTCTTCTTCGCCGACATGACGTTGCGCGACAGTGGTGTCGCCGAGCTGCTGCCCAGCGTCGAGATTGCCATCTTCGACGAGGCTCATCAGCTCGCCGAGGCCGGCGTGCAGTTCCTTGGCACGCTGCTGGGCACGGCGTCGCTGATCGATTTCGCCCGCGACCTGCTCGCCCAGGGCCTGGCCCATGCGCGCGGCGTGCACGACTGGCAGGGCCTGCATGCCGGTGTTGAGAAGGCCGCGCGCGAGCTGCGCCTGGCTGCGGCCGGGCCGCTGGCCACCGCCGGCCGCGAGCTGCGCGGAACGCTCAAGCTGGGCTGGAAGGAGAGGGCGAATCAGCCAGGTTTCGCGCTTGCACTCGCGGGCGTCGAAACGGCGAGTGCTGCGGCGCTCGAAGCGCTGACCGCCGTGCGCGAGGCCGCTCCCGATTTCGCCCGCCTGTGCGAGCGCGCTCAGCAGTTGCGGGACCTGGCCAAGGCCTTTGCCGCCCCGCCCGACCCCGGCGACGTGCGATGGATAGACATCAGCCCCCATGGGGCGCGTCTGGTCGAGTCACCGCTGGACATTCGCGACGCGATGCAGCAGCAGTTGGAAGGGCCGCCCAAGGCCTGGGTGTTCACATCGGCAACGCTAGGCGATGACGAGGGCCTGACCTGGTTCACCGAGCCCGCGGGCCTCACCGACGCCGAGGTGCTTCGCGTGGGAAGCCCCTTCGACTATCCGGCCCATGCGCGCCTGTATGTGCCGCGCGGCTTTCCCAAGCCCGCTGAGCCCACCCATCCGGCCAGCGTCGCGCTGCTGGCCTCGCGCCTGGCGCGGGCGCTGGGCGGGCGGACCTTCGTGCTGACGACGACGCTGCGTAACCTGCAGACCGTGGCCGATGCGCTGCGCGAGCGCTTCGAGGAGGGCGGCGATGCCATCGCCGTGCTGCAGCAGGGCGCGGCGCCGAAGCGCGTGTTGCTGCAGCGCTTCGTGGACAACCCGCAGGCGGTGCTGGTCGGCTCGGCCAGCTTCTGGGAGGGCATAGACGTGCCGGGCGACGCGCTGCAATGTGTGCTCATCGACAAGCTGCCCTTCCCGCCGCCCAACGACCCCCTCGTTGAGGCGCGCGTGCAGCGCCTGGAGGCCCAGGGGCGCAATGCTTTCGCGGAGTACTTCGTTGCCGAAGCGGCCATCGCGCTGAAGCAGGGCGCCGGGCGTCTGATCCGCACCGAAACCGATCGTGGCCTGCTGGTGGTGTGCGACCCGCGCATGGCGGGCATGAACTACGGCCGCCGCCTGCGCGCAGCCTTGCCGCCGATGACGGCGGTGGCCAACGAGGCCGAGGCGCTGGCGTGGTTGCAGCGCCTCAATGAAGAACGGGCCTGACAGGCCCGTATTGATGGCGGTCAACCCGCCAAGCTTCGCCGCTCCTCGGGGGAGTGACCCGACTCAATCGCGTTCAGCGATGCGAGGCTGGGCGAGAGGCGCCCTGCTTCACCAGAGTTGCCACCAGGGCTTGCGCTTGGATGAGTTGCCCGTGGCGTAGACGCTGCTGGGGAAATTCTTGTCCAGCACGCGGCGGGCATCGTCGCGCAGCTGGGTCAGGCCCAGCTTGTCGTAGCTCTCGCTCATGATGAACAGGCCTTCCTCGATGCCCGGTGCATGCTGGAACTCGGCCACGGCGCTCTGTGCGCGGTTGGCCGCGGCGACATAGGCCTTGCGATTGAAGTAGTAGCGCGCCACGTGGATCTCGTAGGCCGCCAGCGTGTTCGTGATGAAGTTGATGCGCGTCGTCGCCTCGGCCGAGTACTTGGACTCGGGGAACTGCTCGACGAGCTGGCGGAAGGCCAGCAGGGCCTCGCGCGAGGCTTGCTGGTCGCGCTCGGCCACGTCCTGGTTGGCCAGGCGGCCGAACAGGCCCAGGTCCTCGTTGAAGTTGACGATGCCCTTCATGTAGAGGGCGTAGTCCATCGCCGGACTGGACGGGTTGAGCTTGATGAAGCGATCCAGCGTCGCGATCGCCTGGGCGCGCTCGTTGGTCTTGTAGTAGGCCCAGGCCACGTCCAGCGTCGCCTGCTGACCCATGGGCGTGCCGGCGGCACGGCCCTCGATCTTCTCCAGCGACTTGATGGCGCGGTCGTAGCTGCCGGCGTTCAGGTCGTCCTTGGCGTCTGCATACAATTTGTCCAGCGCTGCCTGGGAGTTTGGATCCTCCTTGGCCGTGGAGCCGCAGCCGCTCATGCCAAGCGCGAACGCCATCAGGACGGCGCCGGCGACGATGCGGCCGGCCTTGAATTTCTCAACAAACATGTCTGGAGTCGACGGCGGTGCTGCCGGCTGGTCACGGGGAACAATGGACGCGGAGTATAGGGTGGGGGGTCAGGAGGACTTCGAGCAGGAGGCCGATGGTGGCGACGAGGTCGAGCGGCGCGGTGCGGACGTCGATGCCGCCGGCCATGGCGAGCGGCTGGACCGCTGGCTGACGCGGCTGGCGCCTGAGTTCTCGCGCAACCACCTGCAGTCGCTCATCGAGCGCGGCTGCGTGACGCTGGACGGCCGGCCGCTTCAGAAGGCGGCCCTCAAGCTGCGCGCCGGCCAGCGCATCGAGGTCGAGTTGCAGCCCACCGACGAGAGCCGCGCCTTCCGCGCCGAGGCGATGGAGCTGGACTTCGTCTACGAGGATGAGCACCTGGCTGTCGTCAACAAGCCGGCCGGCCTGGTCGTGCACCCGGCGGCGGGCAACTGGTCAGGCACGCTGATGAACGGCCTGCTGGCCCACCACCCGGCGTGCGCCAGCCTGCCGCGCGCCGGCATCGTGCACCGGCTGGACAAGGACACCAGCGGGTTGATGGTGGTCGGCAAGACGCTGGAGGCCGTCACTGCGCTGACACGCCAGATCGCCGCGCGCGAGGTGCACCGCGAGTACCTGGGACTGGCCTGGGGGCGCGTCGAGGAGGGCTTCAGCGTGGCGGTGGCCCTGCGGCGCGACCCGGTGTCGCGCGTGAAGATGGCCGTCGCACCCGCCAACCTGGGCAAGCCGGCGCGCACCGACGTCTTTCCGCTGGGCGTCGGTGACGTGCAGGGGCGGGCGGTCAGCGCCGTGCACTGCGTGCTGCACACGGGCCGCACGCACCAGATCCGCGTGCATCTGATGCACAGTGGCCACCCCTTGCTGGCGGACGTCCTGTACGGCGGTGCACCGGCCCTGGGCATGGCGCGTCAGGCCCTGCATGCGGCGCGCCTGGGCTTCGCGCATCCGGTCACGGGCGAGGCCTTGTCGCTGACCGCGCCACTGCCCGCCGACATGGCCGCCGCCTGGGGCCGGATAGGCGCTGGCGAGCTGCCGGGCTGACGGGGCTACAATGCGGTTCAGTTGGCGCGTCTGAGCGCCGTGCCCGGTGTCAGCAGATGATGCGGGAACGGCTGCCCGTCGCGGGATCGCAGTCCACCCGGAAGACGCCAACCCATCGCTGCGCACCTGGTCCATGAAGGCCGGTGCCGGACCCGCCCCAGCCCTCTGGCGAGCGCCTGATGAGCGCCCAGACCGGGGTCACAACGCCAGAGCTCTGCCCATTGAGGGTGCGAAGTTGAGTTCATGAATAGTCAGGATGCCAAGCGCGTCCTCGAGACCGCGCTGATCTGTGCCTCGCAGCCGCTGACGCTGCGCGAGTTGCGCAGCCTGTTCGCCGACGAGCTTGGCGCTGATACGCTGCGCGGTCTGCTCGACGAGCTGTCCCGCGACTGGGAAGGCAAGGGCGTGGAGCTGGTGGCGCTGGCCTCGGGCTGGCGCTTCCAGAGCCGCCCCGAGTTGCGCGACTACCTCGATCGGCTGCACCCCGAGAAACCGCCGCGCTATTCGCGCGCGGTGCTTGAGACGCTGGCCATCATTGCCTACCGCCAACCGGTTACGCGAGGCGACATCGAGGACATCCGCGGTGTCGTCGTCGCCAGCCAGATCGTCAAGCAGTTGGAGGATCGCGGCTGGATCGAGGCCATAGGCCATCGCGAGACGCCCGGCCGTCCGGCGCTGTACGCGACGACCAAGGCCTTCCTTGACGACCTGGGCCTGGCCAGCCTGGAGCAACTGCCGGCCCTGGAGGTCGGCGGTGCGCCGCCGGCCTTCGAGGCCTTGCAGGGCCAACTGCTGGAGGCCGCCGAAGAGGCCACGCCCGCAGCAGTGCCCGCCGAAGCGGAGCCGCCGGCCGAGGCGCCCGCGCCGTCGCCGAGCCTGTTTGGCGACGACGGCACGCCCGCACTCCCCAATCCCGACCCCCAAGATCTGCCCCCGCAACCCCAGCCCGAATCCGCATGAACGACGCTGATCAAGACAATCCCCTGCCTCCCGCCGCTGACGCCGAGGCGCCCGCCGCGCCCAAGCGCCGCCGCACGACGGCCAAGGCCACGGGCGATGCCGCGCCCGAGGCGGCAGCGGCCGAAGCCGCCGTGCCGGTGAAGCGCACGCGCCGCAAGGCCGAGGCGGTGGCCGAAGAGGCAGGCACCGTGCCCGAGGCCGCAGCTGCGGAGGAGGCTCCCACGCCGGCCCGCAAGCGCGCGCCGCGCAAGACGGCCGCGGCGGTCTCGGTGGTCGCGCCGGCCGAGGAGGCCGTGGTGGAAGCCGTCGCGGCACCGGCGCCCGTGGGCGAGCCGGAGCCCCTGTTCACGCTGGGTGACGAGGCACCGGCGGCTGAGCAAGGTGGTGGCGAGGCCGAGGACGAGGAGGGTGACGATGGCGAGCGCGGCGGCCGCAGCCGCAATCGCCGGCGCAACCGCAAGGAGCGCGCCGAGCGCCAGTCCGCCGTGCAGGCGGCCGGTGGCAGCGAACTGCCGGGCCAGGGGCTGGCGCCTGAGCTGGTCGAGGCCGCGGGGGCGCGCTTCGCCGACGTGTTGTCGGGCAGTCTGGATGCCGAGTCCGAGGCGCCGGATGCCGAGCCGCCCGTGCTCGCCGCCGCACCGGACGCGGCCCCTGAGGCCGAGGAGGCTGCCGGGGAGGGCGAGGGCGAGGCCAAGCGCGTGCTGGCGCCGGATGCCGATGCACCCAAGCTGCAGAAGGTCCTGGCCCAGGCCGGCATAGGCTCACGCCGCGACATCGAGGAGTGGATCGCCGACGGCAAGATCGAGGTCAATGGCGAGGTGGCCCATGTGGGCCAGCGCATCTCCTTTGGCGACCAGGTGCGCGTCAACGGCAAGCCGGTGCGCGTGCGCATCTCGCCGCCCAACCCGCGCATCCTGGCTTACCACAAGCCCACCGGCGAGGTCTCGACCTTCAACGATCCCGAGGGCCGCCCGACCGTGTTCCGCACGCTGCCGCGCGTGCAGGGCCAGAAGTGGCAGTCCGTCGGCCGCCTGGACATCAACACCGAGGGCCTGCTGCTGTTCACCAACTCCGGCGAACTGGCCAACCAGCTGATGCACCCGCGCTTCGGCGTGGAGCGCGAGTACGCCGCGCGCGTGCTGGGCTCGCTGAGCGACGAACAGCGCGCCAAGCTGCTCGAAGGCGTCGGCGTCGACGGCCAGACGGCCTCGTTCAAGAGCATCGAGGACGGCGGCGGCGAGGGTGCCAACCGCTGGTATCGCGTCGTCATCACCGAAGGCCGCAACCGCGAGGTGCGCAAGCTCTTCGAGGCGGTTGGCATGGTCGTCAGCCGGCTGATCCGCATCCGCTACGGCACCGTCGTTCTGCCGCGCGGCCTCAAGCGCGGCGTCTGGGTGGAGCTGGGTGACGACGACGTGCGCGTCATCCGCCGCCTGGCCGGCCACACCGGCAGCGGCCAGGGGCAGAGCCAGCAGCAGGGGCAGCAGCAGGGACAGCCTCAGCAACAGGGGCAGGGCAACAAGAAGGACCGCAACAAGCGCCGTTCCGACGACCGCCACAGCGGCGTCGGCCCGCGCCCGAGCCGTCCGCCCGAGGCGCAGCAGCAGCGTCCCCCGCGCGAGGAGCGCGCCCAGCGTCGTGACGACGACGATGAGGACGACGACTTCATCCCGCATCACATCAACCCGCTGGAGCAGACCTTCGACCGTCGCCACGCGACGGGCGGCAAGCGCGGAATCCCGCAGGGCTTCGGCGCCGGCGGCAGTGGCCAGCAAGGTGGCAACCGGCCGGGCAAGGGCGGCAACAAGGGTGGCGGCGGCCAGCGCGAGCCCGATCCGATGCAGACCTCGGTCGGCTATATCGGCGGTGACGCCTTCCTGCGCCGCGGCGGTGGCGGCGGTGGGCGAGGCGGCAAGGGCGGCGGCGGTGGCCGTTCGGGTGGCGGTTTCGGCGGCCGCCACCGCTAACACGGTCCGGGCAGGCGTACCCGCTAGGGTCATCCCTGCCCGCTACAATGACAGGCTTTGTCCAATACGCCCCCTCAGGAGAATCCCATGGCGATCGAAACCACCCTGTCCATCATCAAGCCCGATGCCGTGGCGAAGAACGTCATCGGCCAGATCTACGCCCGCTTCGAAGCCGCCGGCCTGAAGGTCGTGGCCGCCAAGATGGTGCACCTGTCGCGCGTCGAAGCTGAAGCGTTCTACGCCGTCCACAAGGCCCGCCCGTTCTTCAACGACCTGGTCAACTTCATGATCTCCGGCCCGGTGATGATCCAGGCCCTGCAGGGCGAAGGCGCCATCCTGAAGAACCGTGACCTCATGGGCGCGACCGATCCGAAGAAGGCTGAGAAGGGCACCATCCGCGCCGACTTCGCCGACAGCATCGACGCCAACGCCGTGCACGGCTCCGACGCCGCCGAAACGGCCGCCGTCGAAGTGGCGTTCTTCTTCCCCGGCATGAACGTCTACGCCGGCCGGTAAATCCCCCCAACGGGGTCGGTGACCCCGGCCCAGGAAGTTCGTATGGACGCGGTCAACCTGCTCGGTTTCGATCTGCCAGGCCTGGCCGCCTACTGCGAGCAACTGGGCGAAAAGAAATTTCGTGCGACCCAGCTGTTCCGCTGGATCCACCAAAAGGGTGCGTCGGACTTCGAACAGATGTCCGACCTCGCCAAGTCGCTGCGCGAGAAGCTCAGCGGCCGGGCCATCATCCGCGGCCTGGACATCATCTCCGAGCATGTCTCGACGGACGGCACCATCAAGTGGCTGTTCGACGTCGGTGCCGGCAATGCCGTGGAAGCCGTCTTCATCCCCGAGGACGACCGCGGCACGCTGTGCATCTCCAGCCAGGCTGGCTGCGCCGTGGGCTGCCGTTTCTGCTCCACGGGCCACCAGGGCTTCAGCCGCAACCTGACGACGGCCGAGATCACGGCCCAGCTCTGGTTTGCCGAGCACAGCCTGCGCCAGCGCCAGAACACGAACGAGCGCGTCATCTCCAACGTGGTGATGATGGGCATGGGCGAGCCGCTGCAGAACTACGACCAGCTTGTGCCGGCGCTCAAGACCATGCTGGACGACCATGGCTACGGCCTGAGCCGCCGCCGCGTCACGGTGTCGACCTCGGGCGTCGTGCCCATGATCGACCGCCTGCGCGATGACTGCCCGGTCGCACTGGCCGTCAGCCTGCATGCGCCCGTCGATCCGCTGCGCGACCAGCTCGTGCCGCTGAACAAGAAATACCCCATCGCCGAGCTGCTGGACGCCTGCAACCGCTACCTCGAGAAGGCCCCGCGCGACTTCATCACCTTCGAGTACTGCATGCTGCAGGAGGTGAACGACTCGCCCGAGCAGGCGCAGGAGCTGGTGCGCCTGCTGAAGAACCGGGTCAGTTGCAAGATCAACCTGATCCCCTTCAATCCCTTCCCGGCCTCGGGCCTGGTGCGCAGCACGAATGCGCGCGTGCAGGCTTTTGCCGAAGTGTTGATCCAGGCCGGCATCGTGACGACCGTGCGCAAGACGCGTGGCGATGACATCGACGCCGCCTGCGGCCAGCTCGCCGGCGAGGTGCAGGACCGCACCCGCGCGCATATCCGCATGGTCAGAGCACCGGTGACGGTGGCCAAATCCAGCTGACGTTCCAACGCCGAGGATTCGATGATGCGACTGCTGATCATTCTGACCGCCGCCTTGCTCGCCGCCTGCGCTGGCACCGGGCCAGCCGCCGACCGCGAGATCAAGACAGACTCCGACCAGACCGACGCCGACCGCCGCGCCGGCATCCGGCTGGAGCTGGCCCAGGGCTATTTCTCGCGCGGCCAGTTCACGACGGCGTTGGACGAACTCAAGCTCGCGCTGCAGGCCAAGCCCGACATGCGCGAGGCGGTGAACCTGCGCGGTCTGGTCTACGCCGCCATGGGAGAACCGGCGCTGGCCGAGGAAGCCTTCCGCCGCGCACTGGTCACCTATCCCAACGACCCCGACACGCTGCACAACTATGGCTGGTTCATGTGCCAGCAGCAGCGCTGGCCCACGGCCGACTCCCTGTTCGATCAGGCGCTGGCCCAGTCCACCTATCGCGCCCCGGCACGCACGCTGCTGGCCAAGGGAGTGTGCGAGGCCCGCGCCGGCCGCATGCTGGTGGCCGAGAAGACGTTGTCGCGCGCCTTCGAGCTCGATCCGGGCAGCCCGGCCATCGCGGTCAATCTGTCCGAGGTGCTGTTCCGCAACCGCGAGCTGGAGCGCGCGCGCTTCTACGTGAAGCGCGTCAACGCCCAGCCGGAGCAGCTGAACGCGCAGAGCCTGTGGCTGCAGCTGCGCATCGAGCGCAAGCTGGGCGACGTCGCCATGGTCGACGACCTCGCGCTGCAGCTGCGCCGCAAATACCCGCAAGCGCCCGAAACCCAGTTCCTGGACGCCGGCCGCTACGACGAATAAGCCGTTCGCGGCACACGACAAGAACGACAAGACGATGGAACCCAATTCCGAGGGACGCGCCAGCTCCGCAGCCACCGCCGGTGCCTGGCTGAGGAATGCGCGCCAGCAGCGCGGCCTGCACATCGCGGCACTGGCCGTCATGCTCAAGGTACCGCAGGCCAAGCTCGAGGCACTGGAGGCTGACCGCCACGACCTGCTGCCAGACGCCACCTTCGCCCGCGCGCTGGCCACGGCCATGTGCCGCGCGCTCAAGGTCGACCCGGCGCCCGTGCTGGCCCTGCTGCCGCGCACCAACGAGCAGGGTTTCGACGTGCGGCCGGGTCTCAATCAGCCTTTCCGCGAACGTGGCGCCGGCAGCCCCATCGACGGTGGCGTACGGGCCCTGCTTGGCCGGCCCGTCGTCTGGGGCGCGCTGCTGATCCTGGTGGCCGCGGCCGCTGTGTACTGGGTGCCGGCCGGCTGGGTGGGCGAGCGTGAGTCCGTCGCCAGCATGCCGGCCTTCCCCGCGTCCGGCGTCGTGGCGGTAGCCAGCGCCCCGGTGGAGTTCCTGGCGGCGTCCAGCACGCCGGCCTTCTCGCAGGCCTCGGCGCCTGCTCCGGCGCCCATGCCGGTGGCTTCGGCGCCGCTGCAGGTGCGCGAGGTTGCACCGCCGCCCGCGGCTGCGTCGGCGACTGCACCCGCGCCCGAGAAGACGGCCGTCGCCGTGGCGCCGGGCGGCGCGCTGCGCGTCACCGCCACTGCCGTGACCTGGGTCGAGGTGGTCGACGCTCAGGGCCAGACGCTGCTGTCGCGCGTGTTGCGCGAGGGCGAGCAGCAGGAATACAGCGGCGCTGCACCCTACAAGGTGCGCGTCGGCAATGTGAGCGGCACCCGTATCGAGTGGCGCGGAGCCGCCGTCGACCTGGGCGCGCGCGGCAAGGACAACGTCGCCCGTCTGGAGTTGAATTGATGAGCGAACACATCATTCCCGAGGCCGTCCCCGCGGCGCGCAGGAGCCGTCAGGCCCGCGTGGTCTGGGGCGGCCGCGTCGTCACCATCGGCGGTGACGCGCCGGTGCGCGTGCAGTCCATGACCAACACCGACACGGTGGACGCCATCGGCACGGCCATCCAGATCAAGGAGCTGGCCATCGCCGGCTCGGAGCTGGTGCGTATCACCGTCAACACGCCCGAGGCCGCCGAGCAGGTGCCCTACATCCGCGAGCAGCTGGACCGCATGGGCGTCGACGTCCCGCTGGTGGGCGACTTCCACTACAACGGCCACCGCCTGCTGACCGACTATCCGGCCATGGCCCAGGCCCTGTCCAAGTACCGCATCAACCCCGGCAACGTCGGCAAGGGCGAGAAGAAGGACAGGCAGTTTGCCCAGATGATCGAAGCCGCGATGAAGTACGACAAGGTCGTGCGCATCGGCGTCAACTGGGGCAGCCTTGACCAGGAGCTGCTGGCCCAGTTCATGGACGAGAACGCGAAGCGTGCGCAGCCATGGGACGCCAAGCCGGTCATGTACCAGGCACTGGTCGAGTCGGCGCTGACCTCGGCCACCTATGCCCGCGAGCTGGGGCTCAACCCCGACAACATCATCATCAGTTGCAAGGTCAGCGGCGTGCAGGACCTGATTTCGGTCTACCGCGAGCTGGCTCGTCGCTGCGACTACGCGCTGCACCTGGGCCTGACCGAGGCCGGCATGGGCACCAAGGGTACGGTGGCGTCCAGCGTCGCTCTTGGCATCCTGGCGCAGGAGGGCATCGGCGACACCATACGCGTCAGCCTCACGCCCCAGCCTGGCGAGTCGCGCACGCAGGAGGTGGTGGTCGCGCTGGAGATCCTGCAGGCGCTGGGACTGCGCCACTTCAACCCCAGCGTGACCGCCTGCCCGGGCTGCGGCCGCACGACCAGCACGACCTTCCAGGAGCTGGCCAAGCAGATCGACGACTTCCTGCGCCTGCAGATGCCGGTGTGGCGCAACAAGTACCCCGGCGTCGAGGAGATGAAGGTGGCCGTCATGGGTTGCATCGTCAACGGCCCCGGGGAGAGCAAGCATGCCGACATCGGCATCAGCCTGCCCGGTACCGGCGAGGCGCCGGCGGCGCCCGTCTTCATCGACGGCGAGAAGGCGCTGACGCTTCGCGGCGACAACATTGCCAGCGAGTTCCACGCGCTGGTCGAGAACTACATCGAGAAGCGCTTCGGCGCCAAGGCCGCGGCCTGATTGCATCCATGAGCGAGACCAAGAAAGTCCAGCCGCTGCAGGCGGTGAAGGGCATGAACGACATCCTGCCGCCCGAGTCGGCGCGCTGGGAGTCGCTCGAAGCCACGATGCGCAGCGTGCTGCAGCGCTACGGCTACTGCAATGTGCGCGTGCCCATCGTCGAGCCCACGGCGCTGTTCGTGCGCGGCATCGGCGAGGTGACCGACATCGTCGAGAAGGAGATGTATGCCTTCGAGGACCGCGCCGACAAGCATGGCCAGGCGGAGCACCTGGCGCTGCGCCCCGAAGGTACGGCCGGTGTCGTGCGCGCCATGATCGAGCACAGCTACCTGCGCGACAGTCCGCGCCGGCTCTACTACGTCGGGCCGATGTTCCGTCGCGAGAAGCCGCAGAAGGGGCGCTACCGCCAGTTCCACCAGATGGGCATCGAGGCGCTGGGCTTCGCCGGCCCGGACGTGGACGCGGAGGTCATCCTGCTGGCCCGCACGCTGTGGCGCGAGCTGGGCCTGAAGGAGGGCGAGGACGTCACGCTGGAGATCAACTGCCTGGGCCAGCCTGACGAGCGCCGCGCCCACCGCGAGGCGCTGATCGCCTATCTCGAGCAGCACCGCGACGTGCTGGACGAGGAAGCCCAGCGCCGCATGTACGCCAACCCGCTGCGCGTGCTGGACACCAAGAACCCCGCCATGCAGGCCATGGCCGAGGGGGCGCCCAAGCTGCTGGACTTCCTCGGCGAGGCGTCGTTGGCCCACTTCAACGGCGTGCGTGCGCTACTGGATGCGGTGGGCCTGACCTACCGCATCAACCCGCGCCTGGTGCGCGGGCTGGACTACTACAACCTCACCGTCTTCGAGTGGGTCACCGACAAGCTCGGCGCGCAAGGCACCGTCTGCGCCGGCGGCCGGTATGACGGCCTCGTCGAGCAGCTGGGCGGCAAGGCCACGCCGGCTGTGGGCTTCGGCATGGGCCTGGAACGGCTGCTGCTGCTGCTGGAGACGTTGAACCTGCAGTCGCCCGCCGCGGCGCCGGACGTCTACGCCGTCGTGCCCGAGCCGGCCGAGCTGCCGCGCATCCTGCCCACGCTGGAGGCACTGCGCGCAGCCGGCGTCGGCGTGCAGATGCATGCGGGCGGCGGCTCATTCAAGTCGCAGTTCAAGAAGGCCGACGGCTCCGGCGCGCGCTTCGCGCTGGTGTTCGGCGCCGACGAGCTGGCGCGCGGCGAGGTGGCCGTGAAGCCCCTGCGCGACGGCGCCGAACAAGTGACCCGCGCACTCGCCGACGTGGCTGCCTGGGCGGCCGAATTGCGCACCGCATAATCCCGGGCCCTGCCCGCACTCGCTGTATTCCTCTCATGGCATCGCATCTCGACCTCGAAGAACAAGAACAACTCGAACAGCTCAAGGCGTTCTGGAAGCGCTGGGGCAACCTCATCACCTGGCTGGTCACGGCGGCTCTGGCTGCTTTCGCCGCCTGGCAGGGCTGGAACTGGTACCAGCGCGACCAGGCCGCCCAGGCCGCCGCGATGTACGACGCCTTCGACCACGCGTTCGCCGCTCAGGACCTGGACAAGGCCGTCGGCGTGGCGGGTGACCTGAAGGCTCGCTTCGGCAGTACCGCCTACGCCACGCAGGCCAGTCTGCAGGTCGCCAAGCTGCAGCTGGAGAAGGACAAGACCGACGACGCCAAGCAGAGCCTGACCTGGGTGGCCGAGCATGGCGCCGATGGCGGCCCCTACCGCGATGTCGCCCGCCTGCGCCTGGCCGGTCTGCAGCTCGATGCCAAGGCCTTCGATGAGGCTGCCAAGACTCTGGACGCAATCAAGTCTGCCGAATTTGCCGGTCTCGCCGCCGACCGCCGAGGTGACCTGGCTCTGCTGCAGGACAAGCGCGATGTCGCCAAGGCCGAGTACCAGAAGGCCCTGGCCGCGCTGGACAAGACCCAGGACTATCGCCGCATCGTCGAGGCCAAGCTGGCGACGCTGGGCGTGCCGACCGTCGTCGACACCACCGGAGCCCCGCAATGAAGCGCGCCGCCCTGATTTCGCTGCTGGCGACTTCGCTGGCAGGCTGCTCCACGATCAGCTCGACGTGGAACTCCTGGTTCGGCAACGAGAAGAGCAAGCCGGCTGCGCTGGAGGTCCTGTCGGGTCCGGAGTCCGGCCGCATCGTCTGGAGCGCCAAGGGCGACAACATCAACTTCCCGCTCAGCATCGCGACGCCGGGTGACCGCTTCGTCGTCGCCAGCAGCGACGGCAGCGTGCGCGCGCTGTCGGCCGCCGACGGCCGCGAGCTGTGGCGCGGCGACGCGGGCGGCAAGCTGCTGGCCGGCATCGGCAGCGACGGCCGCTTCGCAGCCGTCGTCAACCGCGACAACGAGCTGGTCGTGCTGGATGCCGGCCGCGTCGTCTGGAAGAAGGCTCTGCCGACGCCCGTCGTCGCCGCGCCGCTCGTGGCCGGCGAGCGCGTCTTTGCGCTGACGCTGGACCGTCAGGTGCTGGCCTTCGACGCGCTGGACGGCCGCAAGATCTGGGAACTCAAGCGCCCTGGCGAGCCGCTGACGCTGGCCAAGGCTGGCGTGCTGCTGGCCTACAAGGACACGCTGGTCGTCGGTCAGGGCCCGCGTCTGGCGGGCGTCGATCCGCTCAAGGGCAGCCTGCGTTGGGAGGCCGGCGTGGCCACGCCGCGCGGCACCAACGAGGTCGAGCGCCTGGCTGACGTCGTGGGCCCCGCAGTGCGCCAGGGCGAGCTGGTCTGCGCCCGCGCCTTCCAGTCCTCGGTCGGCTGTGTCAATGCAGAGCGCGGCAGCGCGCTGTGGAACCGTGTCGTCGGCGGTGCCAACGGCATTGGCGCGGACGATCAGGTCGTCGTCGCCGGCGATGCGTCGGACCGCCTGTCGGCCTGGAAGCTGGCCAATGGCGACCTGGCTTGGTCGGCCGATCAGTTCCAGCTGCGCAAGCTCTCGGTGCCCGTGCTGTCGGCCAAGCAGGTGCTGGTCGGTGACTTTGAGGGGCAGGTCCACCTGCTGGATCGAGATACCGGCAAGACCCGTTCGCGCCTGGCCACCGACGGCTCGGCTGTCGTCTCGATCGCGCTGCTGGGCGACACGGCGCTGGTCGCCACCAAGAGCGGCGGTCTGTTCGCGATCAAGGCCGAATGAAACCCGTCATTGCCCTCGTCGGCCGCCCCAACGTGGGCAAGTCGACGCTGTTCAACCGCCTGACCAAGTCGCGCGACGCCATCGTGGCCGACTTCGCCGGCCTGACGCGCGACCGCCACTACGGCGACGGGCGTCTGGGCGACCGTGAGTTCATCTGCATCGATACCGGCGGCTTCGAGCCCGACAGCAGCACCGGCATCGTCAAGGAGATGGCCAAGCAGACCAAGCAGGCCGTCGCGGAGGCCGACGCGGTCATCTTCGTCGTCGACATCCGCCTGGGTCTTTCGGCACACGACAGCGACATCGCCCGCTATCTGCGCAGCGTCAACAAGCGCGTGCACCTGGCCGTCAACAAGGCCGAGGGCATGAGCGACTCGCCGCTGCTGGCCGAGTTCCACGAGCTGGGCATGGGCGAGCCGCACCCGATCTCGTCGGCCCATGGCCAGGGCATACGCAGCCTGCTGGACGCCGTGCTGGAGCCCTTCGAGGACACCAGCGAGGAATTCGGCGCCGGCCCGCAGCAGGACGGCGTGATCCGTCTGGCCGTCGCCGGCCGCCCCAACGTTGGCAAGAGCACGCTGATCAACACCTGGCTGGGCGAGGAGCGGCTCGTCGCCTTCGACATGCCGGGCACCACGCGCGACGCCATCGCGGTGGACTTCGAGCGCAACGGCCAGAAGTTCAAGCTCATCGACACCGCCGGCTTGCGCCGCAAGGGCAAGGTGTTCGAGGCCATCGAGAAGTTCTCGGTCGTGAAGACGCTGCAGGCGATTGCCGACGCCCATGTCGTGCTGTTGCTGCTGGATGCCACCCAGGGCGTGACGGACCAGGACGCCCACATCGCCGGCTACATCCTGGACAGCGGCCGTGCCGTCGTGCTGGCCTGCAACAAGTGGGATGCCGTCGACAGCTACCAGCGCGAGACGCTGAAGCGCCAGATCGAGCAGCGCCTGGCCTTCCTGAAGTTCGCGCCCATGCACAACATCTCGGCGCTAAAGCGCCAGGGCCTCGCGGCGCTGTGGAACGCGATGGCCGATGCCTATGCCTCGGCCTACCGCAAGATGACGACGCCGGTGCTGACCCGCCTCATCCAGGAGGCCGTGGAGCATCAGCAGCCCAAGCGCTCGGGCGTGTCCCGCCCCAAGATGCGCTACGCCCACCAGGGTGGCCAGAACCCGCCCATCGTCGTCATCCACGGCAATGCGCTGGAGGGCGTCACCGAGGTCTACAAGCGCTATCTGGAAGGCCGCATCCGCGCCCATTACAAGCTGGTCGGGACGCCGCTGAAGATCGAGTTGCGCTCGTCCAAGAATCCATTTACCGAAAAGACCTAGGGTGACCGCCGGGTGAGGCAAAACCCTGTGTTAAGGTCCAACCCGTAGTCCCTTCTCCCGATAACTCGGAGCATACCGATGAGCAACAAAGGCCAACTTTTGCAGGACCCCTTTTTGAACCTGCTCCGCAAAGAGCATGTGCCGGTCTCGATCTACCTCGTCAACGGCATCAAGCTTCAGGGCCATATCGAATCCTTCGACCAGTACGTCGTCCTGCTGCGCAACACCGTGACGCAGATGGTCTACAAGCACGCGATCTCCACCGTCGTGCCGGGTCGTGCGGTCAACTTCCACGCTGGCGACGCACCCGCGGACGCCTGATCCCCAGCCCTTGTCCTCGACCGCCACCAACGACGCGACGCCGCCCTCCGAGGCGGCGCGTGCCATTCTTGTGGGGGTCGATTTCGGCCGCCACCGCGTAGCCCAGGGCTTCGACGAAAGCCTTGACGAACTGGCCCTGCTGGCCGAATCCGCCGGCGACATGCCTGTCGCCAAGGTCATCGCGCGCCGCCCCGCGCCCGACGCGGCCCTGTTCGTCGGTTCCGGCAAGGCCGACGAGATCAAGCTGCTGGTGCAGGCCCATCAGGCCCATACCGTGCTGTTCGACCAGGCCATCTCGCCGGCCCAGCAGCGCAACCTGGAGCGCGTGCTGGGCGTGCCGGTGGCCGACCGCACGGCGCTGATCCTCGAGATCTTCGCGGCCCGCGCGCAGAGCCATGAGGGCAAGCTGCAGGTGGAACTGGCGCGCCTGCAATACCTGGCCACGCGCCTGGTGCGGCGCTGGAGCCACCTGGAGCGCCAGAGCGGCGGCATTGGCATGCGCGGCGGCCCTGGTGAGGCCCAGATCGAGCTGGACCGCCGCATGATCGACGAGCGCATCAAGCAGACCAAGGAACGCCTGAAGCGCGTGCAGCGCCAGCGCGGCACGCAGCGCAAGGCGCGCTCGCGCAACGGCGTCTTCAAGGTCTCCCTGGTCGGCTACACAAACGCCGGCAAGAGCACGCTTTTCAACGCGCTGACCAAGGCGCGCGCCTATGCCGCCAACCAGCTGTTCGCGACGCTGGACACGACGACGCGCTCGCTCTACCTGGAGCAGGCGGCGGCCAGCGTGTCGCTGTCCGACACCGTGGGCTTCATCCGCGACCTGCCGCACAAGCTGGTCGAGGCCTTCCGCGCGACGCTGCAGGAGGCGGCCGACGCCGACCTGCTGCTGCATGTCGTGGACGCCGCCAGTCCGGTGCTGGACGAGCAGATGGCCGAGGTCGAGCGCGTGCTGGCCGAGATCGGCGCGGCGGACGTGCCGCAGATCCTGGTCTACAACAAGCAGGACCTTCTGCCTGACGACCAGCGCCCGCGCGAGACCGTCGACGCCATGCTGCGCGCCAACGGCAGTACCGAGCCCACACCGCGCGTCTTCGTCAGCGCCCTGGACGGCGGCGGCCTGGGCGAGCTGCGCCGGCTGATCGCGACGGCAATGCAGGCCCAGCCCTTGATTCCCGACGAGCGGGACCCACGTTTCGACGCTGACCCGTCGGATCCCGAGCCTTCCTCCTAAGACTCCCCCAGGCATGAGCAGCACTTCCCACACCCCGCCCCCCAGCCCCTGGGCCCGGCGTCTGCTGACCCCGGTCGCGCGAGCCGCGGGCCGGTTGCTGAACAACGGCCGCAACGACGGTCCGCCCGACCTCGACGAGCTTTGGCGCGACTTCAACCGCAAGCTCTCGGGCATGTTCGGCGGCAAGCCCGGCGGCCCCGCCAGCCCCAACGGATCGGGCGGCACGCCCGACATGAAGGGCGCCGGCGTCGGCATCGGTCTGATTGCGGGCGTGGTGCTGCTGGGCTGGCTGGCCAGCGGCTTCTTCATCGTGCAGGAAGGCCAGCAGGGCGTCATCACGTCCTTCGGCAAGTACAGCAAGACGGTGGAGGCGGGCTTCCAGTGGCGCCTGCCCTATCCGTTCCAGGCGCATGAGGTGCAGCCGGTCTCGCAGCTGCGCCAGGTTGAGGTGGGTCGCAGCTCGGTCGTCGCGGCCACTGGCCTGCGCGACTCGTCCATGCTGACGCAGGACGAGAACATCGTCGACATCCGCTTCACGGTGCAGTTCACCATTCGCGACCTGAAGGACTTCCTGTTCGAGAACCGCGACCCCGAGCAGGCCGTGCTGCTGGCTGCCGAGTCGGCCGTGCGCGAGATCGTCGGCAAGAGCGCCATGGACTCGGTGCTTTACGAGCAGCGCGACGCGATCGCGGCCGACCTGGTCAAGTCCATCCAGGCCCAGCTGGACCGCCTCAAGGCCGGCATCCAGATCAAGAACGTCAACGTGCAGAGCGTGCAGCCGCCCGAGCAGGTGCAGGCGGCGTTCGAGGATGCCTTCAAGGCAGGGCAGAACCGCGAGCAGACCAAGAACGAGGCCCAGGCCTACGCCAACGACGTGATCCCGCGCGCCCAGGGCGATGCGGCCAAGCTGCGAGAGCAGGCCGAGGGCTACAAGGCCCGCGTCATCGCGACGGCCGAGGGCGACGCGCAGCGCTTCAAGAGCGTGCTGACCGAGTACCAGAAGGCGCCGCAGGTCACGCGCGACCGCATCTACATCGACACGATGCAGCAGGTCTACAGTAACGTCAGCAAGGTCATGGTGGACAGCAAGTCCGGCTCCAACCTGCTCTACCTGCCGCTGGACAAGCTGCTGCAGCAGGGCAACTCGGGCACGGTGTCGGTGTCGCAGCCGCAGCCCTCCAGCGCCTTGCCCGACCCGCAGACGCTGCCGAACTCCAACAACGACCTGCGCAGCCGCGACAACCTGCGCAGCCGCGACGGCCGCTGATCGAGGACCACCGAATGAACCGTATTGCCGCCATCCTCGCCGGCGCCCTCGTCGCCCTGATGCTGCTGTCGTCGACGCTCTTCATCGTCGACCAGCGCCAGTTCGCCGCCGTCTACGCGCTGGGCGAGATCAAGGAAGTCATCACCGAGCCGGGCCTGAAGTTCAAGCTGCCGCCGCCGCTGCAGAACGTGGTCATGCTGGACCGCCGCGTGCAGACGCTGGACAGCCCCGAGTCCCGCCCCATCTTCACGGCCGAGAAGAAGAGCCTGGTCATCGACTGGCTCATCAAGTGGCGCATCACCGAGCCGCGCCAGTTCATCCGCAACAGCGGCATCGACATGCGCAATGTCGAGAACCGCCTCGCGCCGGTCGTGCAGGCCGCATTCAACGAGGAGGTGACCAAGCGCACCGTCATCGCCGTGCTGGCGACCGAGCGCGAGAAGGTCATGCAGGACGTGCGCAAGCGCCTGGCCGACGAGGCCAAGCAGTTCGGCATCGAGGTCGTGGACGTGCGGATCAAGCGCGTGGACTTCGCCTCCAGCATCACCGAGTCCGTCTACCGCCGCATGGACTCCGAGCGCAAGCGCGTGGCCGCCGAGGCGCGCTCCACCGGCATTGCCGAGGGCGAGAAGATCAAGGCTGATGCCGACCGCCAGCGCGAGATCATCGTCGCCGAGGCCTATCGCGACGCGCAGAAGATCAAGGGCGAGGGCGATGCCAAGGCGTCGGCGCTCTATGCCGAGGCCTTCGGTCGCGACGCGCAGTTCGCCCAGTTCTACCGCTCGCTGGAGGCCTACCGCGCCAGCTTCGCCAAGAAGAGCGACGTGATGGTCGTCGACCCCAGCAGCGACTTCTTCAAGGCCATGCGGGGCTCCGGTTCCGCGTCCGCCGCGCCCGCGCACAAGTGAACGAGCTGCTGACTGCGCTGGCGCTGGTGATGGTCATCGAGGGGTTGATGCCCCTGATCAGCCCGGCGCGCTGGCGCGAGGTCTTCAGCCGCATCCTCGCGATGAGCGATGGCCAGATCCGCTTCATCGGGCTGGCCAGCATCCTGATGGGCCTGCTCGGACTGCTCTGGTTGCGCTGATCTGAACGCTGGCGGGTCGCGAGCCGGGGAGGGCACCGGTACAATGCCGTTTTTAACCGCCTAGCCTGCGCCCATGTCCTCTGCTTGGCTGCTGCCCGAGCACATCGCCGATGTCCTGCCCTCGCAGGCGCGCCGCATCGAAGAGCTGCGTAGAGAGCTGCTCGACATGGCCCGCGGCTATGGCTGCGAGCTGGTCATCCCGCCTCTGCTGGAGCACCTCGACTCGCTGCTGTCCGGCACCGGTTCGGGTTCCGAGATCAAGCTCTTCAAGCTCGTCGACCAGCTCTCCGGTCGTAGCTTGGGCTTGCGCGCCGACACGACGCCGCAGGTTGCGCGCATCGACGCCCACCTGCTGAACCGCCAGGGCGTCACCCGTCTGTGCTACTGCGGCCCCGTCGCGCACACGCGGCCCGACGGCCTGAACACCAGCCGCGAGCCACTGCAGTTCGGCGTCGAGATCTACGGCCATGCAGGCCTGGAGGCTGACCTCGAGGCGCAGGACCTGGCGCTGGACGCGCTGCGCCGCGCCGGTCTGCAGAAGGTCATGCTGGACCTGGGCGACGCACGGCTGCTGCAGGGGGTGCTGGACGGCGCTCCGCTGGCGCCCGAGGCGCTGGCCGCGCTGACGGCGGCGCTGGCCGCCAAGGACATGGCGGTGCTGGCCGAGCTGACGTCAGGCATGCCCGCTGCCACGCGCGACGCGCTGCTGGCGCTGCCCAGCCTGTTTGGCGGCCGCGAGGTGCTGGACGAGGCGGCGCGCCGCCTCCCCGGTCACCCGCTCGTGAAGGCCGCGTTGGCCGACCTGGCCTGGCTGGCCGGGCAACTCGCCGCGGTCCATCCCGAGGTTGGCCTGGGCTTCGACCTGGCCGACCTGCAGGGCTACGCCTACTACACCGGCATCCGCTTCGCGGCCTATGCCGAGGGCTGCTCCGACGCGGTGCTGCGTGGTGGCCGCTACGACGAGGTGGGGGCGGTTTTCGGCCGTCGCCGCCCGGCCGTGGGCTTCAGCCTGGACCTGAAGACGCTGGTGGGCCTGGTGGCGCCGACGCCGTTGCGCGCCGCCATCCGCGCGCCCTGGGGCGAAGATGCCTCGCTGCGCCAGGCGGTGCGCGAACTGCGCGAGCAGGGCGAGACGGTGGTATGCGTGCTGCCGGGCCACGAGGCCGAGGCCGATGAATTCGACTGTGACCGCGAACTGGTTCGCGGTCACGCGGGCTGGGAAGTCAGCTCGCTCTGAGCGGCTCCCGCAAACTCTTCTCCAAAAGCAGGCAAACCAAATGCAAAGCCAAACCGCGCGTGGACGCAATGTGGTCGTCGTCGGCACTCAGTGGGGTGACGAGGGCAAGGGCAAGGTCGTGGACTGGATGACGGACCATGCCCATGGCGTGGCACGTTTCCAGGGTGGCCACAATGCCGGCCACACGCTGGTCATCAAGGGCGTGAAGACGGCGCTGCAGCTCATTCCCAGCGGCATCATGCGCGACGGCGTGCCCTGCTTCATCGGCAACGGCGTCGTGCTGGACCCGACCCATCTGCTGTCCGAGATCGAGCGTCTGGAGGCCGCCGGCGTCGAGGTGCGTTCGCGCCTGTTCATCAGCGAGTCCTGCCCGCTGATCCTGCCCTTCCATGTCGCTGTGGACAAGGCGCGCGAGGCCCTGCGTGAGAGCAGTGGCAGCGGCAAGATCGGCACCACCGGCAAGGGCATAGGCCCGGCGTATGAAGACAAGGTGGCCCGCCGCGCGCTGCGTGCCCAGGACCTGAAGCATCCCGAGCGCTTCGCCAAGAAGCTGCGCGAGCTGCTGGAGCTGCACAACTTCGTGCTCAAGGGGTATCTGAAGGGTGAGGAGCTGGCCTTCGAGCCCATCTTCGAGCAGGCCATGAAGATGGCCGACCAGATCAAGCCCATGCTGGCCGATGTCGGCTACATGATCCACAAGGCCCACCTGGCCGGCCAGAACATCCTGTTCGAGGGCGCCCAGGGCACGCTGCTGGACATCGACCACGGCACCTATCCCTTCGTGACCTCCAGCAACTGCGTCGCCGGCAATGCCGCCGCCGGCGCCGGCGTGGGCCCGCAGCTGCTGCACTACATGCTCGGCATCACCAAGGCCTACACCACCCGCGTTGGCTCGGGTCCGTTCCCGACCGAGCTGGACTGGGAGAAGCCCGACACCGTCGGATATCACCTGTCCACCGTGGGTCAGGAGCGCGGTACCGTGACCGGCCGCGCGCGCCGCTGCGGCTGGCTGGATGCCGCAGCGCTGAAGCGCTCCATCATCATCAACGGCATCACGGGCCTGTGCCTGACCAAGCTGGACGTGCTGGATGGCCTGGCCGAGATCAAGATGTGCGTGGGCTACGAGCTGAACGGCAGGACGCTGGACATCCTGCCGCTGGACGCCGACGAGATCGAGGCCTGCACGCCCGTCTACGAGACCTTCCCGGGTTGGACCGAGACCACCTTCGGTGCCACGTCCTGGGACGCGCTGCCGTCCAACGCGCGCAGCTACCTGAAGCGCGTTGAGGAAGTCATCGGCGCCCCCATCGACATGGTCTCCACCGGTCCCGACCGCGAGCACACCATCGTGCTGCGCCATCCCTATTCCGCCTAAACCAACCTCTCATCACGGAGACACCCCAATATGCTGACCGACGACGTCAAACACCTCTACGTGTCCTGGGACGAGTACCACCTGCTGACCGAGCGCCTGGCGCTCAAGGTGCACGCCTCGGGCTGGCAGTTCGACCAGATCCTCTGCCTGGCCCGTGGTGGCATGCGCCCGGGCGACGTGCTGTCTCGTGTGTTCGACAAGCCGCTGGGCATCATGTCCACCAGCTCCTACCGCGCCGAGGCCGGCACCATCCAGGGCCGCCTGGACATGGCCAAGTACATCACCATGCCCAAGGGCGAACTGGCCGGCCGCGTGCTGCTGGTGGACGATCTGGCCGACTCCGGCGTGACGCTGAGGGCTGTCGTGGAGCGCCTGCGCGGCATGCCGGCCATCACCGAGCTGCGCTCGGCCGTCATCTGGACCAAGAAGGTGTCGGCCTACACGCCGGACTACTACTGCGAGATGCTGGAAACCTCGCCGTGGATCCATCAGCCGTTCGAGGAGTACGACGGCATGGGGCCGGAGGCGTTGGCGAAGAAGTTCGTCGTTTGAAGGGTGGGCTTGTGGCGCGGATCGAGAGCTCGGTTTGTGCCACGACTCGCCGAAGTGCCCATCGAGGTGCGTCGGCGGGGACTCGGTCGCGTCCCGCGACCCCGGCTTGGGGCTTGGCTCCAAGCCTTTCCCGTCCTCCCGCGATGTCCACCGGACATTGCTTCTTGAGTGCCAAAACAAAAAAGGCCAGCGCGATGCGCCGGCCTTTTTCTTTTGTTTTGGTGCCCAGGAGAGGACTCGAACCTCCACGGAGTTACCCGCTAGTACCTGAAACTAGTGCGTCTACCAATTCCGCCACCTGGGCAAGGTGCTCAAAACTTCTCGCGAAGTCCTGAGCCGCTTCAGGAAAACAAAGACTATATCATCAAAAAATTGAAGAACGCAAACATTTCCCCAGCCAGCGACGGCGCAGGCCTGCTCGGCGAGGTCGAGGGCACGCTGCAAGGCCATCGGGACGGCCATGGCTTCCTGATTCCTGACGACGGCTCGGCCGACGTCTACCTGTCGTCGCAGGAGATGCACGCCGTCATGCATGGCGACCGCCTGCGCGTGCGCGTCGTCCGCTTCGACAAGCGCGGACGCCCCGAAGGCCGGGTGCTGGAAATCCTCGAGCGCAAAAAGCGGCCCCTGATCGGCCGATTGCTGCTTGAGTCCGGCGTCTGGCTCGTCGCACCCGAGGACCGGCGCATGGGCCAGGACATCCTCATCCCCAAGAACGGCATCGCCAACGCGACTGCAGGTCAGGTGGTGGCCGTCGAGCTGACCGAGCCGCCGTCGCTGTACTCGCAGCCGGTGGGGCGCGTCGTCGAGGTGCTGGGCGAGATCGACGACCCCGGCATGGAGATCGAGATCGCCGTGCGCAAGTACGACGTCCCGCATCGCTTCAGTCCGGAAACGCTGGCGCAGTCGGCCAAGCTGCCCGAGAAGCTGCGCGCCGCCGACCTGAAGCAGCGCATCGACCTGCGCGACGTGCCGCTGGTCACCATCGACGGCGAGGACGCGCGCGACTTCGACGACGCCGTCTACTGCGAGCCCTTCAAGCAGGGCCGCGGCAAGAAGGCCTTCGAGGGCTGGCGGCTGCTGGTGGCCATTGCCGACGTGTCGCACTATGTGAAGCCTGGCGAGCCGCTTGACGCAGATGCCTACGAGCGTGCCACCTCTGTCTATTTCCCGCGCCGCGTCATCCCGATGCTGCCGGAGAAGCTGTCCAACGGCCTGTGCTCGCTGAATCCGTACGAGGATCGGCTCAGCATGGTGTGCGACATGCTCGTGTCCACCGACGGCACGGTCATGGCCTACCAGTTCTACCCGGCGGTGATCTGCTCGCATGCGCGCTTCACCTACACCGAGGTGGCGGCCATCCTCGCCAACACCCATGGCCCCGAGGCCGCCAAGCGCAGCGAGCAGGTGCCGCATCTGCTGCACCTTCACGAGGTCTACCGTGCGCTTCTGGCCGAGCGTCATCGCCGCGGCGCCATCGACTTCGAGACGACGGAGACGCAGATCGTCTGCGACGACAACGGTCGCATCGAGAAGATCGTCCCGCGAACCCGCAATGAGGCGCACCGGCTGATCGAGGAGGCCATGCTGGCCGCCAACACCTGTTCGGCGGACTTCATCCAGGGCGCCAAGCACCCCTCGCTCTATCGGGTGCATGAAGGGCCGACACCCGAGAAGCGGCAGACTCTGCAGGCCTATCTGCGCTCGTTGGGTATCGGCGTGGGCATCTCCGACGACCCGACGCCGCGCGAGTTCCAGCAGCTCGCCGAGGCCACCAAGGACCGCCCCGACGCCCAGCAGATCCACACCATGTTGCTGCGATCCATGCAGCAGGCCATCTATACCGGCACCAACTCGGGCCACTTCGGCCTGGCCTATCCGGCGTACACGCATTTCACCAGCCCCATCCGGCGCTATCCCGATCTGTTGGTGCACCGCGTCATCAAGGCGCTGCTTGCCGGCAAGCGCTACACGCTGGATGCGGCCAAGATGATGGTGCCGCAGGCGCCCAAGCGTCCTGGTCGTGCAGCGCCACCCGACCCCGCCGAGGCCCGCAACGAGGCCGAGCGCTGGGAGGTCGTCGGCGCGCACTGCAGCGCCAACGAGCGCCGCGCCGACGAGGCCAGCCGCGACGTCGAGGCCTGGCTGAAGTGCCGCTACATGCGTGACCGCCTGGGCGAGGTGTTCGCGGGTACGGTGTCGGCCGTCACCAGCTTCGGCCTCTTCGTGCAGCTCGACGAGCTCTACGTCGAGGGGCTGGTGCACATCACCGAGCTGGGCGGCGAGTACTTCCGCTTCGACGAGGTGCGCCAGGAGTTGCGCGGCGAGCGCACCGGCATCCGCTATGCCACTGGCGCGCGGGTGCAGGTGCAGGTCAGCCGTGTGGACCTGGACGGCCGCCGCATCGACTTCCGCCTCGTGCGCGACGACGGGGAGGCCCGCCAGCCGCGCGGCCCGTCCGGCCGCACCGCTGGCAAGGTGGCCGCCAAGGCGCCGGCCAAGAAGCGCGCGCCGCAGACGGCCGTCGAGGCCCTGGAGGAGGTGCGCCAGACCGACCGCGACGTGAAGAAGAGCCGCAAGGCCGTCGTCGCGGCGCAGCACCCCGTCAAGGCGGCCCAGCAGGCCGCCAAGCGGGCGGCAGGCAAGGCGTCCAAGAAGACGGCCGCCAAGGCGGCGCCGCGCAAGCGCCGCTGAGTCGCGGCCTCAGCGTGGCGCGGCCAGGCGAGCTATGAGGTCACCCGCTCGCAGCACGTGATCCGCCTCGCCTGCGCGGCCGTGCGCGTCCACGCCGGCGCAGGCGATGGCATGGGCGCTGGAGGCCGGCTGCCGGGCCCACAGCCCGCCTAGCCAGCCGGCCAGCACGTCGCCGCTACCGGCCGTGGCCAGCGCCGGGCCGCCGCTGGCGCAGATGGCCGGCCGTTCGCCGGGCGAGGCGACGACGCTGCCCGAGCCCTTGAGCACGACGCTGCAGGCGAAGCGCGCGGCCAGCTGCTGCGCCGCGGCCAGGCGGTCCTGCTGCAGGCTGGTGGTGTCGCGACCCAGCAGCCGCGCGGCCTCGAGGGGGTGCGGCGTCAGCAGCGTCGTGCCCGGCGGCCGGGCGCGCAGCAGCGCCTGCAGGGCCGTGTCCGCGGCAAGGGCGTTCAGCGCGTCTGCGTCGATGACGATGTGCGGCATCTGCTGCAGCATTGCGGGCAGCGCGCCCGCAATGCCGGGTCCGGCACCGCAGCCGATGACGCCCACGGCCTGCGGCAGTTCGGCCAGCGCGCCACGCATCAGCTCGGGTCGGCCGGGGTCTGCGGGCTCGCCGGCCGGCTGGCCCAGCAGGTCCACGTAGACGCGGCCGGCCCCGCTGGCCAGGGCCGCGCGCGCCGCCAGTCGGGCGGCGCCCTGCATGCCCGGCGCGCCGCCGACGACCAGCACCTGGCCATGGCTGCCCTTGTGGCTGGTCGGGCTGCGCGCGGGCGCGTCGGTGCGCCCCAGCAAGTAGGCGCTTGGCGGCTCGTCGGCTGCGACGCCCAGGTCGTCGAACCAGATCCGCCCGGCATGCGCGCGTCCCTCGCCGGTGAAGAGGCCGGGCTTGAGTGTCAGCAGCGTCAGCGTGTGGTCGGCGCGCAGGGCCAGCCCGCCGGCGGGCTGGCCGGTGTCGGCGAGCAGGCCGCTGGGCAGGTCGACGGCGAGGATGGGTGCGCCGCAGGCCTGTATGGCCGCCATGGTGGCCCGAATGGCGGCGGCCGGCTCGCGGTTCAGGCCCAGGCCCAGTAGTGCGTCGATGACGAGGGCGGGGCGCTCGGGCGCGTCGTGGCCGGTGTGCACCGGTACGCCGTGTCGCCCGAGCCAGCGCGCCGCCACTTGGCCGTCGCCGCCGTTGTTGCCGGGGCCGCAGGCCACCCAGACCGGGCCGTCGCGGCGTCGCAGGGCCAGCGCCAGCTTGGCGACGGCCAGGCCGGCGCGCTCCATCAGGTCGGGCGCCTGGACGAGCGCTTGCGCCTCGATGCGCCGGCTGGCGGCGACGTCGAACAGCGGCAGGGGGGAGGTTGTGGGCAGCAGCGCGTGCATGCCCGGGAGCTTAGAGCCGTTGCGGGCCCAGCGCGGCGATGTCCACGGCCGGCGCCTGGCCGGCGATCAGTTGGGCCAGGACCTGGGCGCTGCCGCAGGTCAGGCCCCAGCCCTGGCCACCCAGCGAGAGGTTGAGCCACAGGCCCGGGCGGCCACTGGCGCCCAGCAGCGGCAGGCCGTCGGCGCTCATCGCGCGGCGGGCCTGGCCCTGCTGCACCTGCTGGTGCAGCACCGAGCCGGGAAACCAATGCTGCAGGCCGCGGTGCAAGGCTTCGTAGTCGGGGTTGACGCGGGCGCGTGCGTCGGTGACCGTGAGGCCGCCGCTCACACGCACGCGCTGGCCCGCGCGCGCCACGCTGAGGTCGCGGGACGGGTCTACCCAGCCGGCCTTGGGGCCCAGGTCGGGGTAGCCCTCCACGAGTCGCAGCGGCGCCGTGACGGAGGCCTCGTGCTGGGCCGACAGCGGCAGGCGCTCGCCCAGAAGGGTCGGGGCGTCCAGGCCGTTGCAGAGCACGGCGGCATCGAATCGTTCGTCCTGCGGGCCGAGAGGCTGGGGAAGCGTGTCGCCGGCCTCGCGCTCGGCGCTGCGCGTCGGTGCCTCGGCGGGCGGCGTGTACTCGTGGCGCAGCATGAGGCCGGCGCCGTCTGCCGCGATGGCGCGTACCGTCGTATGGAAGCGGAAGCCGGCCCCCAGGCGCTGCGCCTGCAGGCGCAGCTGCTGGGCGAAGAGGCGGGCATTGCCCGCGCCGCCATGGGCCAGCGCCAGCGCGGCGGACAGCGGGGCGTCGGCGTTCAGGCCCGGCTCGCGCAGGCGGGCTTCGCCTGCCTCGATGAGCTCGACCTGCAGGCCCAGGGCCTGCCAGCCTTCCAGGAGGGCTTCTGCGGCTGCCGTGCGCTTTGCGTCGGCCAGTGCGATGAGCAGGCCGTCGCTCGCCTCATCGTCCAGCCCCAGTTCGTGGCGCAACTCCGTGGTGCGTGCCAGGCTCAGGCGACTCAGCGCGGCGAGCTGGCTCACGGCGTCGTCACCGCCCTTGCGGCCGGCGCGCCAGCGGCGCAGGCGAAAGCCCAGGGGTGCCGGCGCGCTGGCGTCGGCCAGGCCGGGCAGGAAGGGTGAGAGCAGGGCGCTGCTGGCGAAACTGGCCTGTTCGGCCACGCTGCCGCCGCGCTCGAAGACCTGCACCTGAAAGCCCAGTGCGGCCAGTTCGTAGGCCGTCGTGACGCCCGCGAGGCCGGCGCCAACCACCGCGATGCTGCGGCTCACGCGGGCACCTGGCGGGCAGTCGCGAAGAACGGGCTGGCGACCGCGTCGGCGCGGTGTCGGCAAGAGAGGGGCATGGGTTGTGTATACTCTGCGGGTTTTGCCGGAGGCAGTGGCTCTTGGAGCTGCTTGGTTGACGGCAAAAACGGTTGTGATGGGTGGGGATCACCCCGGGGCCAAGTGCCTTCGACGCCCCCTCGTCGCAACAAATCGCAAACCGGCCACGCAAAGGTGTTGTGGTTTGCGGCCTCGGGAAACAGCGGTTTCCAGATGCTGCAACGCAATTCGGGCCGGATTTTAGACACAACCTTCGGAGTAAGACCCATGTCTGTCACGATGCGCGAGATGCTGGAAGCCGGCGTCCATTTCGGTCACCAAACCCGCTTCTGGAATCCCAAGATGGCCCCGTATATCTACGGCCATCGCAACAAGATCCACATCATCAACCTCGAGAAGACGCTGCCCGCGTTCAACGATGCGATGAAGTTCGTGCGCTCGCTGGCTGCCAAGCGCGGCACGATCCTGATGATCGGCACGAAGCGTCAGGCCCGTGAGTTCATCGCCGCCGAAGCCCAGCGCGCCGGCATGCCCTACGTCGACTCGCGTTGGCTGGGCGGCATGATGACCAACTTCAAGACGGTCAAGACCTCGCTGAAGAACCTGAAGGACATGCAGGCCCAGGTCGAGGCTGGCACCCAGCCCGCGATCAAGAAGGAAGCCCTGCTGTTCCAGCGCGATATCGCGAAGCTGGAAAAGAACATCGGCGGCATCCAGGACATGACCGCACTGCCCGACGCCATCTTCGTCATCGACGTCGGCTATCACAAGATCGCCGTGGCCGAAGCCAAGAAGCTGGGCATTCCCGTCATCGGCGTGGTGGACACCAACCACTCGCCCGAGGGCATCGACTACGTCATCCCCGGTAACGACGACTCCGCCAAGGCTGTGGCCCTGTATGCCCGCGCCGTTGCCGATGCCGTGCTGGAAGGCAAGGCCAACGCCACGAATGACGTGCTGGCTGCCGTTGCCCCCGCTGGCGACGAGTTCGTCGAGGTTTCCGAAGAGGCCTAAAGCCCCTTCCATCCTGCATTGAAAGGGGCCGTCACGGCCCCTTTTTCTAAACGAGATCTGGAGAAGAGAAATGGCTGCTATCACCGCAAGCATGGTGGGCGAACTGCGCGCCCGCACCGACGCCCCGATGATGGAGTGCAAGAAGGCGCTGACCGAGGCTGACGGCGATCTGGCCCGCGCTGAGGAGATCCTGCGCGTCAAGCTGGGCAACAAGGCCGGCAAGGCCGCCTCGCGCATTACCGCCGAGGGTGTGGTGGCCGCTGCCGTCGTGAACGGCAATGGCGCCATGATCGAAGTGAACTGCGAGACCGACTTCGTCTCGAAGAACGACGCATTCCTGGCCTTCGTCGGCGCGCTGGCCGGTCTGGTCGCCGAGAACAACCCGGCCGACGTGGCCGCGCTGTCGGCCCTGCCGCTGTCGCAGGAAGGCTTCGGCCCGACCGTGGAAGACGTGCGCAAGGGCTTGATCGGCAAGATCGGCGAGAACATGACGATCCGCCGCTTCCAGCGCTACGTCGGCAGCAAGCTGGCCACCTACCTGCACGGCACTCGCATCGGCGTGGTCGTCGAGTTCGAAGGTGACGACGTCGCCGCCAAGGACGTGGCCATGCACATCGCCGCCATGAAGCCGGCCGCCCTGTCGGGCGCCGACGTCTCGGCCGAACTGGTCGAGAAGGAGCGCAAGATCGCCACCGAGAAGGCAGCCGGGTCCGGCAAGCCGGCCGACATCGTCGCCAAGATGGTCGAGGGTTCGGTGCAGAAGTTCCTGAAGGAAGTCAGCCTGCTGGACCAGGTCTTCGTGAAGGCTGCTGACGGCAAGCAAACCGTGGGCGCCCACCTGAAGTCGGTCAACACGACGGTCAAGGGCTTCACGCTCTACGTCGTGGGCGAGGGCATCGAGAAGAAGGTCGACGACTTCGCGGCCGAAGTGGCGGCCCAGGTGGCGGCTGCAAAGGGTCAGTAAAGACTCTTGCGAAATGAAAGGGCGCCAAGTTGGCGCCCTTTAAACTTCTGGGCCATCAGCGGCCCCCATTCACTGAGGACACCATGCCCGCGTACAAGCGCATCCTGCTCAAACTCTCCGGCGAGGCCCTGATGGGCGACGACGCCTATGGCATCAACCGCGCGACCATCGTACGCATGGTGCAGGAAATTCGCGAAGTGACGCAGCTGGGCATCGAGGTGGCGGTCGTCATCGGCGGCGGCAACATCTTCCGCGGCGTGGCCGGCGGCTCGGTCGGCATGGACCGCGCGACGGCCGACTACATGGGCATGCTGGCCACGGTGATGAACTCGCTGGCCCTGGCGGACACGATGCGCCAGGAAGGCATGACGGCGCGCGTGATGTCGGCCATCGCCATCGAGCAGGTGGTCGAGCCTTACGTGCGCCCCAAGGCGCTGCAGTACCTCGAGGAGGGCAAGGTCGTCGTCTTCGCGGCCGGCACCGGCAACCCCTTCTTCACGACCGACACTGCCGCCGCGCTGCGTGGCGCCGAGATCGGCGCCGAGATCGTGCTGAAGGCCACCAAGGTCGACGGCGTCTACTCCGCCGACCCCAAGAAGAACCCCGAGGCGACGCGCTACTCGCGCATCAGCTTCGACGAGGCCATCACCCGCAATCTGCAGGTGATGGACGGCGCTGCGTTCGCGCTGTGCCGCGACCAGAAGCTGCCGATCAAGGTCTTCAGCATCTTCAAGCCCGGCGCGCTGAAGCGCGTCGTGCAGGGCGAGGACGAGGGCACGCTGGTCCACGTTTGAAGACGAACCAACCGAGACGACAGAGATCATGAGCACTGCAGACATCAAGAAGAACGCCGAAGCCAAGATGGCCAAGTCCGTCGAGTCGCTGAAGGGCGAACTGCACAAGATTCGCACCGGCCGCGCCCACCCCGGCATCCTCGATCAGGTCAGCGTCGACTACTACGGCTCCATGGTGCCCATCTCGCAGGTGGCCAACGTCACGTTGCTGGATGCCCGCACCATCTCCGTCCAGCCCTGGGAGAAGGGCATGGGTGCCAAGATCGAGAAGGCCATCCGCGAGAGCGACCTTGGCCTGAACCCGGCCTCGCAGGGTGACCTGATCCGCGTGCCCATGCCTCCGCTGACCGAGGAGCGCCGCAAGGACCTGACCAAGGTCGTGCGCAATGCCGGCGAGGATTCCAAGGTGGCCGTGCGCAACCTGCGCCGCGACGCCAACGAGCAGGCCAAGAAGCTGCTCAAGGACAAGGAAATCGGCGAGGACGATGAGCGTCGCAGCCTCGACGAAGTGCAGAAGCTCACCGACCGCGTGATCGCCGAGATCGACAAGCTGATCTCGGCCAAGGAAGCCGAGATCCTGGCGGTTTGAGCGCGGTCCTCACCGTGTCGCGAGAACGCCCCGCGCCGCCGCGCCATGTGGCCATCGTCATGGATGGCAATGGCCGCTGGGCCAAGAAGCGCTTCCTGCCGCGCTTCTTCGGCCACAAGGCGGGCGTGGACACGCTGGTCAAGGTCGTGCAGGCCTGCATAGACCGCGACATCGAGCACCTGACCGTATTCGCCTTTTCCAGCGAGAACTGGAAGCGCCCCAGCGACGAGGTTTCGGGCCTGATGGGCCTGGTGCTGGCCGCCGTCAGCCGCTATCTTGCCAAGATGGGTGCAATGGGCGTGCGCATCCGCATCGTCGGCGACCGCGATGCGGTGTCCGACAAGCTGCGCAATGCCTGGAACGAGGCCGAGACCAGCACCGCCCACAACAGCAAGCTGACACTCAACGTCGCCTTCAACTACGGCGGTCGCTGGGACATCGTGCAGGCCTGCCGCAAGGCCATGGCTGCCGGTGTGACGCCCGAGGAGCTGACCGAGGCCCGGCTGACGGAGTTCATGGCCATGGCCTACGCGCCCGACCCTGACCTCTTCATCCGCACCGGCGGCGAGGTGCGCATCAGCAACTTCCTGCTCTGGCAGGCGGCCTACACCGAGTTCGTGTTCTCCGACTGCCTGTGGCCGGAGTTCGGCGACCGCGAGCTGGATGCGGCCATCGCCGCCTTCCATGAGCGCGACCGCCGCTTCGGCGGCGTCAAGGAAGCGGCCGCCGCGGCCTGAACCGGATCCCCTCATGCTGAAGACCCGCGTCATCACCGCCGTCGTGCTGCTGGCCGTCCTGCTGCCGGTGCTCTTCCAGGCCTCGCCCTGGCCCTTCGCCTGGGTGACCGTCGCCCTGATGGGGGCGGCCGGCTGGGAATGGGCGCGGCTCAATGGCCTGCCGGGCACAGGTGCCCTGGCGGCCGGCGTGGCGCTGGCGCTGGCCTGCGTCTGGACGCTGCTGATCGGCGGCCTGGATGCGCCGCCGGCCTGGATCTGGTCCCTGGCCAGCCTCGTCTGGGTGCTGGGCGGCGCCTTCGCGCTGCGCGGCGGCCCGGCTGGTTGGCCGCGCATCGCGCGCGGAACCCGGCTGGTGCTCGGCGCCTTGCTGCTGTGGGGCGCCTGGCTCGCCATTGCCCAGGCCAAGGTGCATGGCATCAACTTCATCCTGTCGGTGTTCTGCCTCGTCTGGATGGCGGACATCGCCGCCTACTTCGGCGGCCGCGCCTTCGGTCGGCGCAAGCTCGCGCCGGCCATCAGCCCGGGCAAGAGCTGGGAGGGCGTCTGGAGCGGCCTGGCCGGCGTCATCCTGCTGGGCTTCACCTGGGTGCATGTCATCGACGTGAAGCTGGCCGTGGATTCGCCCAGCCTCTACACGCTGCTGGTGCAGCGCCACGGCTGGGTGTCCCTGCTGGCCCTGGTCTTCCTGGCCGCGATGAGCGTCGTCGGCGACCTGTTCGAGTCCCTCGTCAAGCGCGCCGCCGGCGCCAAGGACAGCAGCGGACTGCTGCCCGGCCATGGCGGTGTGCTGGACCGCATCGACGCGCTGCTGCCGGTGTTCCCGCTGGCCCTTGCCCTGATCAGCCTATGAACCGCCGCCAACGCGTCTGCGTGCTGGGATCCACCGGCTCCATCGGCGTCAACACGCTGGACGTCATCGCCCGCCATCCCGATCGCTACGAGGTCGTCGCGCTGAGCGCGATGAGTCGCGTCGACGAATTGCTGCAGCAATGCCTGACCTGGAAGCCGCGCTTCGCCGTCATGCCCCTGCGCGGGGCAGCCGCCGAACTGCGCACGCGGCTGCGTGAGGCCGGCAGCCCGACCGAGGTGCTGGACGGCGCCGCAGCTCTGGCTGACATCGCAGCCCACCCGGACGTCGACACCGTCATGGCCGCCATCGTCGGCGCCGCCGGCCTCGCGCCGGCCATCGCCGCGGCCCGGGCCGGCAAGCGCCTGCTGCTGGCCAACAAGGAGGCCATCGTCGTCGGCGGCGCGCTCTTCATGGCCGCGGTGGAGCAGGGCGGCGCCACGCTGCTGCCCATAGACAGCGAGCATTCGGCCATCTTCCAATGCCTGCCGGAGGACCGTGCCACCTGGCACGAGCGCATCGACCACATCGTCTTGACCGCCTCCGGCGGTCCCTTCCGCAGCCGCGACCCGAAGACGCTGGCCGACGTGACGCCCGACCAGGCCTGCGCCCACCCCAACTGGGTCATGGGTCGCAAGATCTCGGTGGACTCGGCCACGATGATGAACAAGGCGCTGGAGGTCATCGAGGCGCGCTGGCTGTTCAACCTTGCTCCCGAGCAGATCCGGGTGCTGATCCATCCGCAGAGCATCATCCACTCGATGGTGGTCTGCCGCGACCAGTCGGTGCTGGCCCAGCTCGGCACGCCGGACATGCGCGTACCCATCGCCTATGGCCTGTCCTTCCCCGAGCGCATCACCTCGGGCGCCGGCCGGCTGGACCTGCTGACGACGCCCAGCCTCTCGTTCGAGGAGGCGGACGCCGTGCGCTTCCCCGGTCTGCACCTGTCCTGGCAGGCGCTCAAGGCTCCCGAGGGCAGCACCACGGTGCTGAACGCAGCCAACGAGATCGCCGTCGACGCCTTCCTGAACGGCCGTCTGCGCTTCGACCGCATCCACGCGGTCAACTCGCAATGCCTGGCCGACGTTCAGCCCGGTGACTGCGCCAGCATCGAGGCGCTGCTGGATCTTGACGCCCGCGCCCGCGCCCACGCGACCCGACTGCTGTGACCACCCTGATCGCCTTCCTTGCCGCGCTGGCCCTGCTGATCGCGGTCCACGAATGGGGCCACTACCGCGTCGCGCGGGCCTGCGGCGTCAAGGTGCTGCGCTTTTCCATCGGCTTCGGCCGCGTGCTGTGGCGCCGCGTCGGCCGCGATGGCACCGAATTCACGTTGAGTGCGCTGCCGCTGGGCGGCTATGTGCGCATGCTGGACGAGCGCGACGGCGCCGTCGCGCCGCAGGAGCGTGAGCAGGCCTTCAACCAGCGCCCGCTGCGCCAGCGTGCGGCCATCGTCGCTGCCGGCCCGGCGGCCAACTGGGTGCTGGCCGTGCTGCTGTTCGCAGCCGTGGCCTGGCTGGGCAGCGAGGTGCCCAAGGCCGTGCTCGGCACGCCGCCGGCGGGCTCCCTGGCCGAACGCGCCGGCCTGCATGCCGGCGACTGGGTGCGCGCCACATCGTCCGACGGCCAGCAATGGCAGGACGTGGCCTCCCTGCCCGAGCTGCAGTCCGCCATCGTGCGCGCCCAGGCGCTGGGCGAGCCGCTGCAGCTGTCGGTCACCGGCGCCCAGGGCCATGGCTCGCGCAGCGTCCACCTGGAGACCGAACGCCTGGCCGGCCGGGCGCCGGATGCCAGCCTGTTCAACGAAATCGGCCTGGCGCCGCTGGCCGAGCCGCTGCTCCGCCAGGTCGGCGCCGGCGGCGCAGGCGCGGCGGCCGGCCTGCAGGCGGGCGACCGTGTGCTGTCCATCGACGGCCAGCCCGTACCCGACGCCGGCTTCCTGCGCGACGCCATCCGCCGCGCCCATGACGGCGAGCGGCCGCGCACGATGGCCTGGCGCGTCGATCGCGGTGGCCAGGCCGTCGAACTGCTGGTCACGCCGCGGCTGGCCGACGACGCCGGGCAGCGCGTCGCGAAGCTGGAGATCGTTGTCGGCGCGCCGCCCGAGCGCGTGTTCGTCAGCTATGGGCTGGTCGACGGCCTGTGGCGTGGCGTCGAGCAGAGCTGGGACATGGCGGCCACGACCGTGCGGCTGCTGGGCCGCATGCTGGTCGGCGAGGCCTCGCTCAAGAACCTCAGCGGCCCACTGACCATCGCCGACTACGCCGGCCAGTCGGCCCGGGCCGGCCTCGCACCCTATCTGGACTTCCTCGCCAAGATCTCGCTCAGCCTCGCGGTGCTGAACCTGCTGCCGCTGCCGATGCTGGACGGCGGGCACCTCATGTATCATCTTTTCGAGGGTCTGAGTGGCCGCCCCGTCTCCGAATGGTGGCAACGGCAACTGCAGCGCGCTGGTGCGCTGATCCTGATGCTGATGATGGCCTTGGCCCTTTCCAACGACGTCGCCCGCTTCGCGGGTTGGCACTGAAACTCCCCGTTCCCCATGTCCTTTTCTTTCAGTTCGGGAGCGAAGCGTCGCCCCTCACTCCTGGCTTTGGCTCTCGTGGGGATGTTCCAGTCGGGCGCCGCCTGGGCGGTCGATCCGTTTGTCCTGAAGGACATCCGTGTCGAAGGCCTGCAGCGCACCGACCCGGGCACCGTGTTCGCGTCGCTGCCCTTCCGCATCGGCGACACCTACAACGATGAGAAGGGCGCAGCTGCGCTGCGCGCGCTGTTTGCCACCGGCCTGTTCAAGGACGTGCGCATCAGCATCGACGGCAGCGCCGTCGTCGTCATCATCGACGAGCGCCCCATCATCGCCAACGTCAACTTCGCCGGCCTGAAGGAGTTCGACACCGAGGCGCTGACCAAGTCGCTGAAGGATGTCGGCATCGGCGAAGGCAAGCCCTTCGACAAGGCGCTGGCCGACCGCGCCGAGCAGGAGCTCAAGCGCCAGTACCTGACGCGCAGTCTCTACGGCGCCGAGGTGACGACGACGATCACGCCGATCGAGCGCAACCGCGTCAACGTCAGTTTCAACGTGACCGAGGGCGAGCCAGCCAAGATCGCCGAGATCCGCATCCTGGGCAGCAAGGTGTTCTCCGAGAGCACGCTGCTGGGCCTGCTGGAGCAGACCACGACCGGCTGGCTGACCTGGTACACCAAGACCGACCGCTACTCACGCGCCAAGCTGAACGCGGACCTGGAAACCATCCGCAGCTACTACCTGAACCGCGGCTATCTGGAGTTCAACGTCACCTCCACGCAGGTGACGATCTCGCCGGACAAGCAGAGCATCAGCATCGCCATCACCGTCAGCGAGGGCCAGCCCTACACGGTCACGGGCATCAAGCTCGAAGGCGACTACCTGGGCCGCGAGGAGGACTTCAAGCACCTCGTCTACCTCAAGCCCGGCCAGCCCTACCAGGGCGAGGCCGTCGCGACGACGACGCGCGCCTTCAGCGATCTGTTCGGCACCTATGGCTACGCTTTCGCGCGGGTGGACAGCAAGCCCGAGATCAACCGCGAGACCGGCCAGGTGGTCGTCACCTTCGTCGCCGAGCCGCAGCGCCGCGTCTACGTGCGCAAGGTCATCCTGTCGGGCAACTCGCGCACGCGCGATGAGGTCATCCGCCGCGAGTTCCGCCAGTTCGAGGCGGCGTGGTACGACGGCCAGAAGATCAAGGCTTCGCGCGACCGCGTCGAGCGCCTGGGCTACTTCAAGGACAAGGAAGTCACCATCGACACCCAGGAGGTGCCGGGCGCACAGGACCAGGTCGACGTGATCCTGACCGTCGTCGAGCGTCCCACCGGCGCCATCACGGTCGGCGCCGGCTATTCCAGCCAGACCAAGCTGTCCTTCACCGGCTCCATCCGCCAGGACAACGTCTTCGGCTCGGGCAACTACCTCGGCATCGACGTGGCCACGGCAAGCACCGGCCGCCAGCTGCAGGTCAGCACCGTGGACCCGTACTTCACGGTGGACGGCGTGTCGCGCGCCATCGACGTGTTCTACCGCACCACCAAGCCGATCAACACGCTGGGTGAGGAGTACCAGTACATCACCAAGGGCGGAGCGATCCGCTTCGGCGTGCCCTTCTCCGAGGTCGACACCGTCTTCTTCGGCGTCGGCTACGAGCAGACCAGCATCACGACGTCCAAGGGCCTGCCCAACAGCTACTTCCTGTTCGCCAACCAGTTCGGCCAGCGCAGCAACTCCGTGCCGCTGACCATAGGCTGGCAGCGCGACAGCCGCGACAGCGTCATCACGCCGATGAGGGGGCGCTACCAGCGCGTCAACGTCGAGGCCAGCGTCATCGGGGACGCGCAGTACGCGCGCGCCAACCTGCAGTACCAGCAGTACTTCGAGATCACCAACAAGATCACGCTGGGCCTCAACAGCGAACTGGGCTGGGGCGTGGGCCTGGGCGGCAAGCCCTACCCGATCTTCAAGAACTTCTACGGTGGCGGCCTGGGCTCGGTGCGGGTCTTCGAGGCCGGCTCGCTGGGTCCGGTCGACGTGACCGGCTCCTACAGCGGCGGCAACCGTCGCGTCAACGTCAATGCCGAGCTCTATCTGCCGGTGCCCGGCAGCGGCAACGACAAGAGCTTCCGCATCTTCGGTTTCATGGACGCCGGCAACGTCTGGGGCGAGAAGGAGAAGCTCCAGTTCGACAGCATCCGTGCGTCGGCGGGTCTGGGCCTGTCCTGGATCTCCCCGATGGGGCCGCTGCGCCTCAGCTATGGCCAACCTATCCGCAAGCAACGCACGGATAGAATCGAGAAATTCCAATTCCAGATCGGGACTGCATTCTGATGATGAGCAAGCTCTTGCAATCGGTGGCTCTGGCCGCTTCGATGATGGTGGCCGCCTCGGCCGTGCAAGCCCAGGAACTGAAGATCGGCTACGTCAACAGCGAGCGGGTGCTGCGCGAGGCCAACCTGGCCAAGACCGCACAAGCCAAGCTGGAAGCCGAGTTCGGCAAGCGCGAGAAGGATCTGCGCGACCTGGAAACGAAGCTGCGCGGTGCCGCCGAGAAACTGGAGAAGGACGCGCCGACGCTGTCCGAGAACGAGCGCAACCGTCGCCAGCGTGACGTGGTCGAGCAGGAACGCGACCTGCAGCGCAAGCGCCGCGAATGGCAGGAAGACCTGAACCAGCGCAAGCAGGAAGAACTGTCCGCCGTGGTCGACAAGGCCAACCGCGTGATCAAGCAGATCTTCGACGCCGAGAAGTACGACCTGATCCTGCAGGACGCCATCCACTTCAGCGCCCGCGTCGACATCACCAAGAAGGTGATCGACCAGCTGAACGCGCAGAAGTAAGCCGGTCCGACATGAGCCCGACGCCCGTCGCGCTCTCCGAACTGATCGCCGCCTTGGGCGGCGATTTGCTTGGTGGCGCCGAAATCCGCATCGCCGGCATTGCGCCCCTGGACGAGGCGGGCGCGCAGAGCATCAGCTTTCTCGCCAATCCGCGCTACCAGGCGCAGCTCGCCACGACGGCGGCCGCCTGCGTCATCGTCGCGCCCGCCCTGGCCGAGGCGGCCGCGGCCCGTGGCGCGGCCATCGTCACGCCCGACCCCTACCTGTACTTCGCGCGCCTCACGCAATGGTGGGCGGCGCGCACGCGTCCGACGCCCGAGGCCGGCGTGCATCCGAGCGCCATCGTGTCGCCGGACGCCCGGTTGGGGCAGGGTGTGAGCATCGGCCCGCTGGCCGTCATCGAGGCCGGTGCAGTCATCGGCGACCATGCCAGCATCGGTGCGCACAGCGTCGTGGAGCGCGGGGCGACGGTGGGCGAGCACACGAGGCTCGCGCCGCGCGTCGTGCTGGGCCATGGCTGCCGCATCGGCGCGCGCGGCATCATGCACAGCGGTGTCGTCATCGGCGCCGACGGCTTCGGCTTCGCGCCGAGCAAGAACGGCTACGTGAAGATCGAGCAGTTGGGCAACGTGACCATCGGCGACGACGTCGAGATTGGCGCCAACACCTGCATCGACCGCGGCGCGCTTGCCGACACCGTCATCGAGGATGGCGTGAAGCTGGACAACCTGATCCAGATCGCCCACAACGTTCACATCGGCCGCAACACGGCCATGGCCGGCTGCGCGGCGGTTGCGGGCTCGACGCGCATCGGCGCCAACTGCACCATAGGTGGCGCGGCCAACATCGTCGGTCACCTGACGCTGGTGGACGGCGTGCACATCTCGGCCGCGACGACGATCACGCGCAGCATCACCGAGCCGGGCGTCTACAGCGGCCCCCACCCCTTCGAAGAAAATTCCAGCTGGCAGAAAAACGCGGCAACGCTGCGCCAGCTCCATACCCTGCGCGACCGTGTGCGCGCGCTGGAGAAGAAATGAACGACGAGATCCAACCCCTGACGATGGACATCCACGAGATCCTGAGGCGCCTGCCGCATCGCTACCCCATCCTGCTGGTGGACCGCGTTGTCGAGCTGGTCAAGGGCGAGCGCATCCGTGCGATCAAGAACGTCTCCATCAACGAGCCCTTCTTCCTCGGCCATTTCCCGCACCGCCCGGTGATGCCCGGCGTGCTCATCCTCGAGGCGCTGGCCCAGGCCGCGACGCTGCTGGCCCTGCGCAGCATGGACATGGTGCTGGACGAGAAGTCGGTCGTGTACTTCGCCGGCATCGACGGTGCGCGTTTCAAGCGCCCGGTGGAGCCCGGCGACCAGCTCGTGCTGGAAGTGACGCTGGGCCGCGCCAAGGCCGGCATCTACAAGTTCACCGCCAGGGCCCTGGTGGGCGACCAGGTCGCGGCCGAGGCCGAGCTGATGTGCACGATGCGCCGCATCGAGGCCTGACCCCGCGCTTCAGATGGCCATCCACCCCACCGCCATCGTCGACCCCGGCGCGCAACTTGACAGCAGCGTCGAGGTCGGCGCGTACTCGCTGATCGGCCCGCACGTGAAGATCGGCGCCGGCACCAAGATCGGCCCGCACGTCGTCATCGAAGGCCACACGACCATCGGCTGCGACAACCGCTTCTTCCAGTTCAGCTCCATAGGCGCAGCCAACCAGGACAAGAAGTACGCCGGCGAGCCGACGACGCTGGTCATCGGCGATCGCAACACCATCCGCGAGTTCTGCACGCTGAACGTCGGCACGGTGCAGGACCGCGGCGAGACGACGGTGGGCAACGACAACTGGATCATGGCCTACTGCCACCTGGCCCATGACGTCGTCCTCGGCAACGACTGCGTGCTGGCCAACAACGCGACGCTGGCCGGCCATGTGCAGGTGGGCGACTGGGTGACCGTCGGCGGCCTGACTGGCGTGCTGCAGCGCATGCGCATCGGCGATCACGCGATGATCGGCTTCCAGGCCCATGTGGCCCAGGACGTGCCACCCTTCATGACGGTGGACGGCAACCCGCTGGCAGCGCGCGCGGTCAACGTCGTAGGCCTGAAGCGCCGGGACTTCAGCGCCGAGCGCATCGCCGTCATCCGCCAGATCTACAAGCTGCTCTACCGCAGCGGCCACACGCTGGACGAGGCCAAGGCGGCCATCGCGGCGCTGCGCGGCACGGACGGCGGCGGCGCCGATGGCGACATCGACAACATGCTGACCTTCCTCGCCGCCTCCACGCGCGGCATCGTGCGCTGAGCTGAATGACCGGATCCGCGCCACGCTTCGGATTCGTGGCCGGCGAGGCCAGCGGCGATCTGCTGGCCAGCCTGCTGCTGCAAGGCCTGCGCGCGCGCTGGCCGGCGCTGACCTCGCAGGGCATAGGCGGTCCGCGCATGATCGCCCAGGGCTTCGAGACCTGGTGGCCGCACAGCAAGCTGTCGCTGTTCGGCTATGTGGATGTGCTGATGAACCTGCGCGAGCTGCTGGCCATCCGCCGCCGACTCGGCACGCGCCTCATCTCAAGCCGCCCCGACGTCTTCATCGGCGTAGACGCGCCGGACTTCAACTTCGGCCTGGAGACGCGGCTGCGCGAGGCGGGCATCAAGACGGTGCACTTCGTCTGCCCATCCATCTGGGCCTGGCGGCCCGAGCGCGTCGAGACCATCCGGCGCGCGGCCGACCATGTGCTGTGCCTGTTCCCGTTCGAACCCGAGATCCTGCACCGGGCCGGCATAGGCGCGACCTACGTGGGCCATCCGCTCGCCGACGCCATCCCGATGGACGTGCCGCGCGTCGCCGCCCGCGAGGCCCTGGCGCTGCCGGAAGGCGACACCGTCATCGCGCTGCTGCCCGGCAGTCGCCGCAGCGAGATCAACTACATCGCGCCGGCGCTGATCGGCGCGGCGCGGCTGCTTGCCGGGCCGGGCCGCCGTTTCGTGATGCCCATCGTGCCGGGCCTGCGCGGCCTCGTCGAGCCCATGCTGGGCGGTGCCGACATCCGGCTGGTCGACGGCCAGTCCCACGCGGCGCTGGCGGCCTGCGACCTGACGCTGGTGGCCAGCGGCACGGCCACGCTGGAGGCGGCACTGTTCAAGCGGCCCATGGTTGTCGCCTACCGCATGAATGCGCTGAACTGGTGGCGCATGAAGGGTAGGGGCCTGCTGCCCTGGGTGGGCCTGCCCAACATCCTGGCGCGCGACTTCGTCGTGCCTGAGCTCATCCAGCAGGACTGCACGCCCGAGAACCTCGCCCGCGAGGCCGAGGGCCTGCTCGCCGACGCGCCGCGTTGCGCGGCCCTGCACGAGCGCTTCATCCAACTCCACGAGCTGCTGCGGCAAGACACCGCGCGGCGTGCCAGCGATGCCATTGCGACGCTCATCGGCGCCTGAGCAGGGCGCGCTCGACTGGACGCCACCCGGCCTCGTCGCCGGCGTGGACGAGGCCGGCCGAGGGCCGTTGGCGGGGCCGGTGTTCGCGGCGGCCGTCATCCTCGACGACCTGCAGCCGATCGCTGGCCTGGCCGATTCCAAGGCGCTGACGGCGGCCCGGCGCGCGCGTCTGTATGACGAGATTCGTGCCAAGGCGCTGTGCTGCTGCATCGCCCACGCGACGACCGAGGAGATCGACCGCATCAACATCCTGCAGGCCACGATGCTGGCCATGCAGCGTGCCGTCAACGGCCTGCGCCTCAAGCCCGCCCTGGTGCGCGTCGACGGCAACCGCCTGCCGGTGCTGCCGATGCCGGCCGAGGCCATCGTGAAGGGCGATGCCACGGTGCAGGCCATCTCGGCCGCCAGCATCCTCGCCAAGGTGGCGCGCGACCTGTTCTGCCAGCAGATGCACGAGAGCCATCCGCAGTACGGCTTTGCCACGCACAAGGGCTATGGCACGCCCGAACACCTCGCCGCGCTGCGCGAGCATGGCGCCAGCCCCTGGCACCGGCGCTCGTTCGCGCCGGTGCGGGAGAACCTCCGATGAGCGCTCAGATCCAGCACATCACCTCGCGCGACAACCCCGCGCTCGTGCGGCTGCGCAAGCTGACGGCCGACGCCGGCGGCTACCGCAAGACCGGCAGCGTCTGGATCGAGGGCGACCACCTGCTGCGCGCGGCGCTGCAGCGCGGCTGGACGCCGTCGCTCGTCGTGCTGACCGAGGCCGCGATGCAGGACGCGCGCCTGGCCGCGCTGGCGGAGGCCGCGCCGCGTGCGCTGGTCGTGCCCATGGCCCTGTTCAAGGCCCTCAGCGGCCTGGAGTCGCCGGCCCAGATCGGCGCCGAGCTGACGCTGCCCGTGGCGCCCGCCATCGTCCCCGACGCCGCCAGCGTCGTGCTGGACCGGCTGCAGGACGCAGGCAATGTCGGCGCCATCCTGCGCAGCGCGGCGGCCTTCGGCGTGCGCCAGGTGCTGGCCCTGAAGGGCACGGCGGCGCTGTGGTCCCCCAAGGTCGTGCGTGCGGGGCAGGGCGCCCATTTCGGGCTGCGCCTCGTCGAGGGCCTGGCGGCCGACGACCTTGCCGCGCTTGCGGTGCCGCTGATCGCCACCAGCTCGCACACCGAGCATGTGCTGAACCGCGTCGCGCTGCCGTCGCCCTGCGCCTGGGTCATGGGCCACGAGGGCCAGGGCGTGTCGCCCGCGCTGATGGCGCGCTGCGCGTTGACTGTGGGCATCCCGCAGCCGGGCGGCGAGGAATCGCTGAACGTCGCCGCCGCGGCGGCTATCTGCCTCTACGAAAGCCAGCGCCAGCACGGCTGACGCGGCCCTCGGTTCCAGGCGTTTGCGACTTGCAATCGAGAATGATTCTCATTACAGTCACGCCATGCTGCCCGTCGCCCCCTCGCCCAAGCCCCCGGGACAGAACCAGGCCCGTTACCTCGACAGCGCGACGCTGCTCGGCCCGCGTGGCGAGGTCTTCATCGTCCACCAGCAGCAGGTCTACCGCCTGCGCGTCACGGCCCAGGGCAAGCTCATCCTGACCAAGTAGGGGCCACGCCGCCCCGCCCCCAACGCGCCAGCCAGCCGCCGCCCGCCCGCGCCTCGCATGGAGATCCGCCATGGCCGATACCTGCTGCGCCGCGCATGCCAGCGTCCCTCCCGCCCCGGGCTCGCGCCGTCGCCGCCTGTGGGAGCTGGGAAGCCATGCCCATTGCCCCGTCGTCGGCGTCTGCGTGCCGCTGGAGCGCGTGCGCCAGCTTGCCAGGAAGCTGCAGGGCGACGAGGACGACTACACGCTGCACTGCAGCCTCGTCACGGCCGCCGCGCGCCGCAACGCGGTGTCCGAGGCCTTGCAGAAGGATCTGGAGCAGCGCTTCGCGCCGGACCTGCGCAGCGCCGGCCAGGCCAAGTGCCGCGACGCGCTGATGAGCTGGTGGCGTGCCCGCGCGGTGCAGGGCGAGGCTGTTGCCGGCGCGCTGTGGGCGACACTGACCCATGCGCGCTGCGACGACTGGCTGGAGATGCGCGTGCTGGGCCAGGTGCACATGCTGCAGCATCAGCTCGGCGCCGCGCAGCGCGTGGACCTGGCCCGCCACCGCGAACTGGTCGCCGAGCACCAGGCGCTGGCGCGCGACTACGCCGAGGTGCAGCAGCGCGTGACGGCCTGGAGCGTGGAACGCGCCCGCGAGCAGCAGGCCTGGGAGCAGGAGCGCATGCAGCAGCGGGCGCTGCACATCGGCTTGCAGACCCAGCTGGCGCAGGCGCAGGAGCTGCTGCAGTTGTGGCAGGGCAGCCGCCCGGACCTGCCCGAGCGCGAGGCTTTGCGCGAGCGCCTGGCCGAGCAGGTGGAGCGCAACCAGACGCTGCAGCGCGAGCTCAACCGGCTTGCGGTGCGGGCGCCCGTGGCGGGCGAGCCGTCCCGGGCCGAGCCGGCCGCGCCGCCGGAGGAGGCCGAGACCGTGACGCTGCTGAACCGCGTGGTGCTCTGTGTCGGCGGGCGCGGCGGCAGCGTGCCGCAGTACCGGCAGGCCGTGGAGGGCTGTGGCGCGCAGTTCCTGCACCACGATGGCGGCAGCGAGCACCGACCGGCGCAGCTGGAGCCGCAACTGGCTGCGGCCGACCTCGTCATCTGCCAGACCGGTTGCATCAGCCACGACGCCTACTGGCGCGTCAAGGATCATTGCAAGCGTCACCACAAGAAATGTCTGTACCTTGAGTCGCCGAGTGCGAGCGGCCTTCGGCGCGCGTTAGGTTCGCTGAGTGCGGGGGAGCGTGCGGAAGCAGCTGCCCACCAAGCCGGCCAGAACGACTGAGTCAGTCTGGCCGGCTTGGTTACCGCATCAGGCTGCAAGCGGCGTGGAAGCAGCGCATTGGCGTGCCGGTTTCGCCCGCCGGGCGGGCGACCACACCAGTCACGGCGACACGGCGTTCACCGTCCCGATGTTCGACGAGTTCATGAAGCGCATCATGCCTGGTGAGGCCTGGAGGTAGGCCACGCTATGAGCGACCAACATCATGTGGGCGACGAGTCCCGCCTCAGCGGGTGAACACCCTGAGGTCCGCTTCCGCTTCAGAGCCGCCCTCCGCTAATCAGAGCGCAATTCTTGTGTTCCCTCGGCAATCTGCAATGGCAACCAGATCGCGGGTATAGATCCCGTCGGCCGCAGCAAGAGTTGCGTCTTCGTCGACACGCTAGGCCGAGGCGCGTTCGAGCGTGCGCTGGCGCAGGCAGCGGCTGAGGGGTGGCACCGGCCGCCTGAGGTGCAGTCCTCAGAGCCATCCCTTTCAAGGTCTTTTCCCGAGGGCTAGTTTGAGCACACGGGCGGTGGAGACATGGGAGCGAGCAATGGAGCCTTCGACATAGCCCCTGGCTTGTTCCGCCTTGGGCGCGCGCTTGGAAGTGGCCAGTTGCTT
>Ga0213878_10000040_pt1 | contig 92613 bp, 77 predicted proteins | sample VelepicoBEBS_R02_FD_161053 | JGI IMG/M metagenome (GOLD analysis project Ga0213878, IMG submission 161053) | Vellozia epidendroides bulk soil microbial communities from rupestrian grasslands, the National Park of Serra do Cipo, Brazil - BS_R02 | ecosystem: Environmental > Terrestrial > Soil >... | reverse complement strand
ATCATGCTAAACTATCGCTTCTAAAAATGAGAAGTACAAAATCATTATAAAAACAAATTATCTAAACGAAGAAGCCGTCTCTTGTTTTGAGACGGCTTCGTTTATAAAGTGGGCATTTCAAATTTATTGTTAAGAAATCCATCTGCCTTAAATTAGAATAGTGTAAAATATGATGTCTATAAAATTGTAGGTATCAATTATCAACGTATATAGTAATTGGACTACAAAATATTGTAGGGACTGTGGCAATAAGGGGCGTGGCAATTGGTTCCCCTACAGGCCAAGTTGTTGCTAACATTAAAGTTGGTATTGTGCACTGCAGGTTAGCATCCATTCTATAAAAGGTGTGTAAACTTTTTGCTTTAGATGCGAAAGATCCCGCAATCGTGGTCAATAAGCAGGATACTAATAGTAGAAGTTTTGCTGTTTTCATTTTGGGGAGGCTTTTTAAGGGAAAAGCTAACTTTTAAATGTTACAAAATCATTTAGTACTTCTTGTGCTAGTAGAAGTTCTTGTTCCCCAGTAATCCCAAAGCAATTAAATATTTAATCCCTATCAAGAATTCCAGTTTTCCAAACTGAGTAACAAACTTTTTGAAAATCAAATAATTTATTCATAACAACAAAAATGAATGGGAGAATAAATATCAAGGAGATCCAATCCATATCAACAGTTTAGGATTTTGGGGTGCTCATCAACAATATATACTATTGTTAGGGTTGGTGTGTTTTTCCTCTATACTAAATTAACTTTTAATACATGTAACCACGCAGCAGTAAAGGTCTATGACATATCGCGTATTAAAATGATAGCATAATTTTTTTTCATCAGAATTATATAATATAGTTCTTTCCCGATTAAACCTTTGCTTGTTGTTATTGTTCTGTCTCTAGCCTAAAACCATGTTCACAGATGAAAAATCATTGTTTAATAGTTTTTTTATTTCTGTTTTATGGCATCCATACACAAGCACAAACGGAGCACGTCTTCATACAAACAGATAAAAGCATCTGTTATCCGGGAGATACCCTCTGGTTCAGAGGTTATATCACCAATGATGATACTATTCGAAAATCAAGTACTAATCTGTTTGTAGAAGTTTATGATACGAACAACCATCTGATAAATAGACAATTATTCCCAATCATTGACAATATGAGTTACGGTCAATTGATAACTCCTGCTCAAATAGGTCCCTACTGGATCAGAGCATTTACATTAAAGGGTGGCTCAGAAGGAATACAAACGCTTACAGTTCGGCCTGAAGCCGCAATAGATTTCACTTACCGCCAACTAACATCTCCTGTTAGTAATGGATTACCGATAATTCCGGTGAAAATAAAAATAGATGAAGATAGCTGTATTGTTCAGGTTCCAGATAGTTTAGGAATCAATTACGCTATTAGTATCACTCATATGGCATATGAGAAAAGTGCAGACTTGTTATCGTTTCCAGTTAGAAACGATTTCCCATTTCAATATGACACCAATTTTATCAAAGTAACTGCAAAAGTTAAAAATAACTTCAAACAAAAAACACCAGAAATAGTAACTGTTTTCACAAAAGACAGCATCACTAATACCCCTCAAATACTGATTCCTGATAGTTTGGGACAAATCTATATCCGCAATCTGTTCTTCTTCGATTCTGCTATAATACGGTATAGTATTAATAATCCAATAGGTAGTAAAAAAACTAAAGTTGAGTTAATACCGGCAGTCGATGTAATGCCAGCTTTCACTGCTCCTAAGGCTGTGTTGTATCACACAGACACCATCTTTCACGATGATCCTTACACCATAGAAATGATGAAGGTATTGTCAGACCGTAATATCCGGAATTTGAAACCAGTGGTTGTAAAAGCCAGGTGGCAAGACAGGCATCTTATGCTGAATAAGAAGTATGTAATGTCAAAGGAGTTTGCACCTATTGAACAATTTTCATTTGATTTGAGAAACCCAGTTAACCCAAGCAGAATATATTCAGTTATTGATTATTTAAATCAAGAACTACCGCCACTATGGGCCAAATACTACTTATCAAGTTCTGAATGCAAGGATACTAGTATTCAAGTATATATCGATGAGAAAAAAGTACTCCTAGAATATGCTCAAACACGTCCTCTTAGCGATTTCGCCTACGCTAAAGCCTTTCAAAGCCTCCACCCACCCTGCGCCTGTCTGGTACTCTACACCCGCAAGGGCGAAGATCTGCGCGCTTTACCATCTGCCATGAATACGCTCCCCATTACCGGCTATTCCAGATCCCTCACCTGGACCACTCCTGACCTCATCACTTACCATTGGAATCCTTTTGTAACCACGTCTACCTACAAATTTAAAATTCCTGCAAAAGCTTTTCGTGTAGCTATTGTAGGGAATACTGCTGAAGGAGACCCCATACAAATTAGTAAAGTAGTACAAGTGCCATAAATAAAAAATCCGCCATACTAAGATGGCGGATTCTCTATGAATATATGATGTCTTGTTAAAATCATTTCTCGTAACTCAGCTCGCAATAGAACCTGCTTTCGTTACTGCCCAATGCGTCTTGTGCGCTGTCGCTCAATTTGATAATCAGACCAGCATTGGCTTTCATCTGAGGAATTACATCCAGTACTTTCGCATAGATGGATTTTCCATTGAGCGGATTGGTTACTTTAATGATAGTACCACGTGGTGCAGTGTTATGCAGTGCATAATATTTACCTACTGCATTGCTTTTAAACCAAGTACCAGGGCCTTTTTCACCAGCAGCTTTCTTACCGTTGCTGGTTTGTTGGTTATATACTTCTTCAAAGTTTTCGCCAGTGGCTACCGCAACAGGTGTTCTTGTTGGTTTAGGTGCAGTAGTGGTAGGTGCATCTGCAATCTGTTCAGATTGTTCCTGTACCGGACGAGGCTCTGCTTCTTTCTTAGCAGATTCTTTTTTAGGTGCAGGTAAAGCAGGTTGTGGTTTCTCCACAGGTTCTGCTACTGGTTCTGCAGGTGTTTCCTTTTTCGCAACAGGTACTGGCGCTGATCCTGCACTACCGCCGGCTTTGAGGAAACCGATAATGATATAACTATCTTTTTTCAGGCCATCACCATTGAAATTATTCCATTGGCGAATATTATCCAGAGGAACTTTATTATGATTTACAGAGACACGATATAATGTTTCTTTCTCCGTTACTTTATGGTAAACAGGTGTACCATTGGCATCTGCATGCTGTGAGAAGTTAGCTGCTGTCAGTGGAATATGCAGGCTGTGTCCTAATTGTAATCCATGATCCATGGATGTATTATTAACAGATGCAATTTCTTTTGGAGGAACACCATATGCACGGCTAAGACTATAAAAGTTTTCTCCCTTCTTTACAATATGGTTAATATACAGATCAGGGCTGGTTCCCATTACCTGCAGCGTGTCCTGTGCCTTCACTGCTCCTACGCTCAAACCAAACAAGGCAATTGATAGAATCGATTTTAACATACTAACTCTTTTTATACTTTTTCGGGCAATAAATTAATCTTAATTCCTGACAATCTGCTTCAATAACAAACGAAAAATTGCAGCCCGTAGTATAGTTACAATCCGTTTATCTCTTTCAGAATTCTCAGTTCTTTCGGATAATAATTGTTGATCCTGTTGGGTAGAATTTTAGCCCATCCCAGGTTCATATCTTCGTAACGCATCAATGCCCATCCCTTCACATCGGCATGAATGCCGGGATCCTCTTTACGCAGATAATGCAATGCTTCCTGCAAGCTTAGGTTAACCCCTGGTATGTTGGCAGACACCAAGGTACTCGCGGCGAGCTGATGATCGGGTATTAATTCCTTCTGTCCTAATTGTCCGGCTTTCACACCCGCTTTGCGAATATACAACTGTTGCTGTAACAGTGAAATATCTTTTGCTAAATTTTTTGGTAAAATTAATACATCATCCTGGTGCAATAGAAACTCATATTGTTCCGGGGTACTTATCCAGTCATACAAACGTACCCTTTCCTTTGGCCCCAGGAACGTATTTTTTTGCTCTTTGAACTTACGTGGCTGTTCCCCATTCTTCTTCCTGAAACAGGCAATAAAGAAGCCTTCTCCCTGCAATTTATCTGGATAAAAACGATACCCCGTGCAGTTCTTGGAAGATACAGCAGCAACAATATGCCATTCTTCTTGCAAGGGAACCTCTACATTCTCCAGCTCAAAGTGCTCCGATAACCAATCCAGTATCTGCTCATCTTCTTCTCTAGAAAAAGAACAGGTGGAGTATATTAGGATGCCATCCTCTTTCAACGCAGGCAATACATCCGCTAAAATCCGCTGCTGGCGCTGACTACAAAGCGTTACATTTTCCGGCGACCACTCAGAGATCAATTCTGGATCTCTACGGAACAAACCAGAACCTGAACAAGGGGCATCAATCACAACTACATCGAAATATCCTGGTAAGCGACTGAAATCACGTGGATCATTATTACTCACCACTACGTTTGCACTGCCCCATTTGGTGATATTGTCGGCCAATAAAGCAGCTCTCGGCTTGATCACTTCATTCGTTACTAGCAAACTTTGTTCCGATATCAACGATTGTAACAAGGTAGATTTTCCACCAGGTGCGGCACAAAGATCCAATACCCGCAATTCCGCCTCTAGATCTACGGTTGCGCGCAATGCCTGTTCTACGAACATGGAAGATGCTTCCTGTACGTAATAAGCGCCGGCATGGAAATAAGGATCCAACGTAAAAGAGGGACGCTGTGGAAGGTAATAACCCTGCGTACTCCAAGGAACGCGCGTTACGCCGTTGGAGGAAAGCGATTGTAAAACGGATGCCTGTTGCTCGGCAGTGATCAGTTTATGCGGATTTAACCGAAGAGAGGTGATTTTTTCAGCAGACGCATGCACACGCAGAAACGATTCCCTGTCGAAACCAGGCAATCCTGCTAATGAGTCAATAAGTGCAGAAGGTAATGTATTGGACAATGATCTGTTTTTCGCAAATGTAAACAAAACATCCGCGTCGACAATTATACCTGCTTTATTTCGGCCACTAGCTGCTGTAATACCTGTTTGGCATCGCCAAAAAGCATGGAGGTTTTAGGTTGGAAAAATAAATCATTTTCGATGCCGGCATATCCTGGTTTCATACTGCGTTTATTCACGATCACCACTTTCGCATTCTCTACTTCCAGAATAGGCATACCGTAGATAGGACTGGTAGCATCATTTTTTGCGGCTGGATTCACCACATCATTTGCACCCAACACCAATACGGCATCTGTTGTGGGCAGTTCTGCATTGGCCTCTTCCATCTCCAGCAGCTTTTCATATGGCACATCTGCTTCTGCCAACAGAACGTTCATATGGCCCGGCATACGTCCTGCTACTGGGTGAATGGCATATTTAACGTCTACGCCCTTATCCTCCAGGAGTTTTTCCAATTCATGACATACGTGCTGGGCCTGGGCTACAGCGAGGCCGTATCCAGGCACTATCATTACTTTATGCGCATATGCCAGCACTACGGCGGCATCAGCGAGCGAAATTTCTTTATACTGACCCTGATCTTTTGCACCAACTGGTCCGGCTTTGCTACCGCCAAAAGAGCCTATCAATACATTCTTCAGCGAACGATTCATGGCCTTACACATCAGAATGGTCAGAATAGTACCCGCAGAACCAACGAGGATACCGCCTGTCAGCATCACAGGATTATCATACAGGAATCCGCCGCAAGCCGCTGCCACACCAGTAAAGGAGTTCAACAAAGAGATCACTACAGGCATATCAGCACCACCAATTGGCAATACGAACATCACCCCGTATACCAACGAAAGCAATAGCAGTCCATAAAAAACGAGGTTAAAACCAGGGGCAGACGTTTTGTCGTGCGCCCACAGTGGCAGCGTGTTATTGACGTCTATTAGCAATATAGCAGCCAAAATCACAATGAGTCCGAGTACTACCAGATTGACAATATGTTGCCCTGAAAAAGAGAAATCCTTCACCTTTCCGTTCAGTTTTCCCCACGCGATCACGCTACCAGCAAAGGATACAGATCCGATGATCAGTCCCAATAGGATGATCAGGAGGGTTCCGCGTAAATCAACATGGAAAAGCGCTTGTAACAGGTCCCTTTGTTGAATGTACTGTCCATCGCCAGTGCCTAACTGCTCTATCATCTGGCCGGCCCGTTGTACATGTTGCATGGCCACGGCCATTGCGGAGGTATTACTCCCTTGGAGGTGATTGAATTCTACTATAGAAATCAGGGCGGCGCAGGCGCCTCCCATACCATTGAACATACTCACCATTTCCGGCATGGCGGTCATCTTCACTTTCTTAGCCGCCATCACACCGATCACGGTACCTATCAGGAGGCCGGCGAATATCCAGCCGTAATTGTGGAGGGGTTGACCTTCAGGTTTATAGAGAAATATGGTTCCCAATATGGCCAGCGTCATGCCGGAAGCCGCTACCAGATTACCTTTTCGGGCAGTATCTGGTTTGCTGAGCATCTTAAGTCCGAGTATGAATGTAACAGAGCCAATCAGGTAGATGACAGATAGTATGCTGGACATAAGCTATGACTTTTATTTTTTATCCTTCTTATTTTTGAACATCTCCAGCATGCGATCCGTTACAACGAAACCTCCCACCACATTGATCGTTCCGAGAATGACAGCCAGGAAACCTAATATCAGCGCCAGATAATTGCCTGATTCGGCCTTTCCCATCACGATGATCGCACCGATGATCACCACACCATGGATAGCATTGGCACCGCTCATCAACGGGGTATGTAATACGGAAGGCACGCGGGATATCACTTCTATCCCTAGGAAAACAGACAATATCACCACATAAATCAACTCTATGTGTTGCTGAATAAATACGGATACTTGATCCATGGCTGATGTTTTTATATTGTTCGGATGTGGAATGATTATATAGGGAGACGACAGCTTATGCAGGCTGCAACATTCCTTTCACGCGCTGGTTCACGATTTCTCTGTTATGCGTGATGCAGGCTCCTGCAACGATGTCATCATTGAAATTAATTTCCAGTTTTCCTTCTTTGGTAAGTATCAGTTTCAGGAAATTGAAAAGGTTCCTAGCATAGAGTTTACTCGCATCTGAAGGCATAGTAGCAGCCAGGTTGGAGTCTCCGATGATGGTTACTCCATTGTGTAGATACTGTTCATTATTCCGGGTGGCGGCGGTATTACCTCCAGTAGCCGCTGCCAGGTCAACAATCACTGCGCCGGAACGCATATTATCCAACATTTCTGCGGTAATCAGCACAGGCGCTTTTTTACCGGGTATTTGGGCCGTGGTAATAATAATATCCGCCTTAGCGGTGCTTTCTGCAATTTTTTGTTGCTGAAGCAACTGGTATTCAGCGGATTGCTCTACCGCATAGCCTCCTGCCGCGGAAGCATCTGCAGCGCCTGCCACTTCTACAAACTTAGCGCCGAGGCTCATCACCTCTTCTTTCACAGCAGGCCGGGTATCAAATACCTCTACCACTGCTCCTAGCCTACGGGCAGTGGCAATTGCCTGGAGGCCGGCAACACCGGCTCCCAGTATCAATACTTTGGCAGGAGCAATACTCCCTGCCGCTGTCATAAACATGGGAAAATAACGACTGTAGGTATATGCTGCCAGCAGTACGGCTTTATACCCGGCGATATTGGCCTGGGAACTCAGCACGTCCATACTTTGGGCACGCGTAGTACGCGGAATGGCATCCAAACTTAAAGCAGTGATATTGGCCGAAGCCCATTGCTCCACTTCCCGCGGACGGTACAGCGGCTGAAGGGTTCCTATCAGGATTTTCCCTGCAGGAATGGACGCTAACAACTCCTCACCCGGAGGGTGAATAGTACAGATAATATCCGCTTTGGAAAGGATGTCGGAATGGGAGCAAATAACCGCTCCTGCAGCAGCGTACTGTTCATCATCGAAGAACGCGCTGACGCCGGCCCCTTGCTCCACCCACACGGTTACGGACATCTGCTGCAATTGTTTCACTACCTCTGGGACTAATGAAACACGGGTTTCCCTGTTTTTTTCTTTTAAAATTCCTACAATCATCTGGTGGAAAATTATATTGGAATTTAAAGAAAAAATGTATCACTATTTCCTTTTTCCCCGAATTAATTTTTTGCCATCTTTTCTGCAAGCTGGCTTGCATACTGTATCAGTGCGGGAACAGCCACTCCCTTAACATAATTACCGGCAATATGGATACCAGGCCAAGTATGCTCAAATTTCTCCACGGCGCTACGCACCTGGGCAAAACCCACATTTAACTGCGGAATAGCGTTCTTCACAACAGCAAAATGCTGCATCACAGGAGCAGCAGAAATATGTAATAACTGGCTTAATTCACTGAGAATCTGTTGGCGAAGAACGGCATGATCGCCCTCCTTCAGGAGATGTTGGAGTCTTGCCCCACCTGTAAATACGGTGAATAACACCTTTCCTTCCGGCGCTTTCTCCGGGAATATGGCCGCATTGCAAATAACTCCCAGGAAATGGAGTTTTTCGGCATTAGGCACTAAGAAACCAAAGCCGTCAACTGGATTTCCAATAGCAGCGGCATCATAACCCAGGTGGAATACGCCCATTTCAGGGTATTCCAGCGCCTGTAACAGACCTGCCAATGAAAGATCCAGGGGTTCTATCATATTGGCAGTACTATAGGCGGGAGTGGTCAGGATAATGCGGGAGAATTCCTGGAGAGAAAGGTTCCCATTCTCTATATACCCCACTTCATATCCAGATGCAGTAGATTGAATAGTATTAACAGCACAATTGAATTTTACAGGGGTTTGCAACTTGTCCAGCAAAGCTTTGCCAAGTTGGGCATTCCCTCCTTTCAAACTGATGATCTTTCTGCTGCCCATCGTGCCTTTTTCTTTCATCAGTCCTTTGGTGATGCTACCGTATTCTTTTTCCCAACGAGGCAGCATCGGCAGTATTTCTGCAATACTCAGCTTATCGGGATTACCTGCGTAAATGCCGGAAAGTACGGGATCAAACACATACTCCGCTATTTCCTGATTGAAACGGCGTGTAACGAAAGAGGATACAGACTCTTCACCTGCTGGTGGTACTGACTTGCGAAAGCGTTCTGTAAAGAGTTTCCATTTGCTGGCGCGACTCAGGTACTTAGAACCGATTATCTTAAAGGGATGCGGAGAAACGGCATGTAAGGCATTGTTTCTCACAAGGAACCTGTTTTTACTGGAGGCAGAAGCGACAAGGATCTTATCGCCTAGTCCCAGTTGCTGGAGATACGTGAGCATTTCCGGGGATGCAGCGAGGGAATTAGGACCTGCGTCCAATTCAAATCCATCTACGTGCAAGGATTTCAATACTCCGCCTGCATGATCCGACGCTTCCATTACCTGGTAAGGAATCTGGCGCTGTTGCAGCTCATAGGCGATACTTAATCCGGAAATTCCGGCTCCAACGATTAAAACGGGTTGCTGTGGCATAAGGATAATCTTTACGTTCTACTTTTCTATCAACTGAGTGCAATATTTCACAATCGCATTTACCCACAGTGGGTGTACATTCAAGCATGGTATCATCGTGAAGCTGTCGCCTCCATTGCTCATAAAGGTATGCTTCCCTTCTACTGCGATCTCTTCAAGGGTTTCCAGGCAATCGGATACGAATGCCGGGCATACTACCAACAGCTTTTTCTTCCCTTCTTTTGGCAACTCTTCAAAACGAGCAGCAGTATAAGGTTGAATCCATTCTTCCTTGCCCAATCGGGATTGGAAACTGATGCCCCATTTATCTTTTGGCAGGCCCAACTTCTCTGCCACCAGTTCTGCGGTAATCGTTACCTGATGACGATAACAGAACTCATGAGCAGGCGATTTCACATGACAACAATCATTTACCTGTAGGCAATGCTTGCCGGTGATATCTCCTTTTCGTATATGCCTTACCGGTACACCATGGTAACTGAAAAGTACATAGTCATAATCTTGCTGCAGATAAGGACGCATGCTTTCCGCTACTGCCTGGATATAATCCGGTTCGTCATAGAACGGAGGTACTAAGGTTAGTTTGAACTTGTATTTCTTTTTACGATAAACTTCTTTCGCATACTCTGCTGCTGTTTCATAAGAAGACATCGCGTAATGTGGATACAATGGCAGCATGATGACTTCTTTCAATTGAGGATTATCCTGCAACAGTTTATTGTAAGCTGCTTCCGGAGACGGACTACCATAGCGCATGGCTATCTCCACAGGTATCTCCATATCGTGCTGCACGGCGGTCTGTAATTGTTTGGTAAGTACCATCAACGGAGAACCTTCTTCCCACCAGATAGATTGATAAGCTTCCGCTGATTTAGGCGCACGTTTAGGAACAATAACACCGCCCACCAGCAACTTGCGCATTAACCATGGATAATCGATTACACGCTTATCCATCAGAAACTCCATCAAATACTTTTTAACATCCGGAACAGATGTTGAATCAGGTGAACCCAGATTCATCAATACAATTCCTACATCAGATTTATTGACCATGCTTTCTTTAAAATTGTAGCAAATTTAGGGGTGTTTCACTGATTTTTATTCAGGCTACAGTATAGAATATCCTAACTTGTGTATCGATGAAAGTGATAGGCAGCGCGTGAATGTCATCTGTTTGTAATGAATAAATCATACGATCTTAATTTTTGGCAGACAAATGCCGCTCTATGGCTGGCCGCATCTGCAAAAGGATGAAACCTGATAAATATCATTTTTTCATCGTATTGATTACCAGTGCAAGATATGACACACTAATGACAGCCTAATCCAGTTGTTTGCAGCGTATGCCAGTATTTTTGCACCCGGAAGCTTATACAGAAACATGCAGGTCAGTCACTCAAAAGAAATAGCAAATTTTCATATCGTTGGGATCAACTATAAGAAAACAGACGCTGCTATCAGGGGATTATACGCCATCAACCCGGCCCAATACCAACAACTCCTGGAGCATGCCAGGACTGTGCAATTAGATGATCTCTTTGTACTCTCCACTTGTAACAGAACAGAAGTCTATGGATTTGCTGCCAGTCCGGGGCAATTCATCGACTTATTGTGTGAACAAACAAAAGGCGATAGAGATCAATTGTTGGAAATCGCTTACACCAAATCCGGTGAAGAAGCCATCAGACATTTGTACCAAGTAGGAACCGGTCTGGACTCTCAGATCCTGGGCGACTATGAAATCATTGGTCAAATCCGCAATGCCGCCAAGTTTGCCAAATCAGAAGGCTCACTGGGCAGCTTCTTGGAAAGACTCGTGAACAGTGTTTTGCAGGTTTCAAAATTAATCAAAACCGAAACAGGTCTTAGCGCTGGAACCGTATCTGTGGCCTTTGCCGCCGTACGTATGATGGAACGTAAAGTACCTGATATCAAAGATAAAAAGATCGTATTGTTGGGTGTAGGCAAAATCGGCCGCAACACCACCAAAAATATGATCGAATATCTGGGGGTGAAAGAGGTAACTCTCATCAACCGTACCCTCCAAGTAGCGGAAGAATTCGCTGCTCAACACGGATTGAAATACGCGCCTTACGAAAATATGGTGCCTGAAATCCAACAGGCCGATGTACTGCTCGTAGCTTCTAATGCGCCACAACCCACTGTATTGGTGGATCATCTTCGCAACACTTCTCCAAAAGTGGTAATAGATCTCTCTATTCCATTCAACGTAGAAGCAGCCGTTGGCGACCTGGACCATGTGTCCCTCATCAACGTAGATGAACTCTCCAAAGTGCAGGACGAAACCCTGCAAAACAGACTCGGCGAAGTTCCTAAAGCCATTTCCATCATCGATGAATACATGGAGGAATTCCTCTACTGGTACAAAATGCGCAAACACGCAGTAGTACTGAAAGCGGTGAAGGATAAACTGCACGAAATTCACATGCGCGAAATTCAACAGCAGAAAAATGGCGCTACCTACAAACAGGAAGACATGGAACAAGTGTCCGGCCGCATCATTCAAAAAATGATTAATCTCATGGCAGGTAAAGTCCGCAAGGAAACAGAGAAAAGTGATCTCTACATCTCCATGATTAACGATATTTTCGAGACAGGAGTTAACCAGGAATAACAACATGGAAAAAGTTATCAGGATAGGCACAAGAGAAAGCCAACTGGCACTATGGCAGGCACACCAGGTAAACAATCTGCTGACCGCTCAGGGATACAGAACAGAACTGGTACCGATCAAAAGTGAAGGAGATATTGACCTGGTTACACCCCTGTACGAAATCGGTGTACAAGGCATCTTCACTAAAAGCCTTGACATCGCACTGCTAAATGGCCGCATCGATATTGCCGTTCATTCCTTCAAAGATGTACCCACACAGTTGCCACAACAAATAGTTACTGCCGCTGTGCTGGAACGCGGTCCTGTAAAGGATTTGCTAGTATACAAAACCAATACGGATTTTCTGGAGCAACCAAGCTATATCGCGAACATCGCTACCAGTAGCGTTCGCCGTAAAGCCCAATGGCTGCGCAAATACCCACATCATCAGTTGCACAACCTGCGCGGAAATGTAAACACCCGCCTGCAGAAACTTGCCGCTGAAAACTGGGACGGCGCGATCTTCGCCGCCGCAGGACTGGAAAGAATCAATGTACGCCCAGCAACAAGTATCGAACTCGACTGGATGCTGCCAGCTCCTGCACAAGGCGCTGTAGTAGTAGTATGCCGAGAAGACGATTACTTCAGCCTGGAAGCATGCGCTGCTTTCAACCACGCTCCTACCGCCCTGGCCACCAGGATTGAAAGAGAATTTCTACGTACACTCATGGGAGGATGCACCACCCCTATCAGCGCGTACGCCCATATTCAGAACGATACTGTGTTCTTCGAAGGTGAAATTTGTAGCCTCGACGGAACCAAATGTTTCAGGACCACCCGCCAAACCTCCACAGGTAACGCCGCCGGCACCGGTAAAGATGCCGCCGAGGAATTACTGGCTAAAGGCGCCGCTGAAATTGTAGCACAGATAAGAAATGTCAATGATCATTACCGCATATTATGCACAAGACCAATCCCTGCAAGTCTGATCCAGATGGCAGCAGGCCATGGTATTGACATAACGGTAAAAGAATTCATTCAAATCTCTCCTGTCTATCTACCCGAACTCTCCGGCGAAGAAAATATCCGCAAGGTACTCACCGATATTCCCATGGCCTTTACCAGCGCACATGCCGTGAATATTCTTCGGGAAATACTTGGGGAAATAAATATCGCTAATGACATCTGCTGCATCTCTGGTAATACCAGAATAGCAGCAGAACAAGCCTTCCCGGCGTCTGCTATCATCGCACAGGCCCCTTATGGCATAGAGCTGGCCAACGCTATGCTCCAATTGAAAAATATTCATACTGTCAATTTCTTCTGCGGAAATATTCATCGCAAAGAACTCCCGGAAACCCTTAGCCAGGCCGGTATACAGGTGAATAAATATGTGATCTACGAAAATAATCCGCAACCGGAAACAGTGGCTGACCATTACCATGGTATCTTCTTCTTCAGCCCTAGCGCCGTTAGCAGCTATTTCTCTGCCAACAGCATCCCCGCGGATACCGTGTGCTTCGCCATAGGAACTACCACTGCCAACGCTCTCCGGGAAGTTACCCAAAACAAGATTATTATCAGCACCAACGTTGATGCCGACAGTATGGTGCAAACAACTATATCATACTTTAACAACAATAATTGCTAAGAATGAGCGCATTGAAGAATGACTTACTGCTAAAAGCCCTCAAAGGTGAAACTGTTTCCCGCACACCCGTATGGATGATGCGTCAGGCTGGAAGATACCTGCCGGACTATATCAAGCTGCGTGATAAATATTCCTTTTTTGAACGCTGCGAAAATCCAGAACTGGCAACAGAAATCACCGTTATGCCTGTTGATCAGGTAGGTGTGGATGCAGCAATCATCTTCTCCGATATCCTTGTGGTGCCACAAGCCATGGGCATGGAAGTGCAACTGGTGGAAAAAGTAGGCCCACTCCTCCCTCAACCGGTGAAAGGTGCGGCAGACCTGTCTCGCCTCTGCGTACCAGATGTACATGAGCGCCTGCACTACGTTTTCGATGCACTCAAACTGACAAAACAAACATTGGCTGGCCGCGTTCCATTAATCGGTTTCGCGGGCGCCCCTTGGACCCTCCTTTGCTACATGGTACAAGGTAAAGGCTCCAAAACTTTCGATGAAGCGAAAGGTTTCTGCTACCAACAACCAGCAGTAGCCCATCAACTGCTGCAAATGATCACCGATACCACTATCGCTTATCTGAAAGCGCAAGTAGCCGCTGGCGCTGATTTGGTACAGGTGTTCGACTCATGGGGCGGATTACTCAGCCCTGTTGATTTTGAAGTATTCTCCCTCCAATATATCCGTCAGATCGTTGCAGCAATGAAAGATGTCTGCCCTACTATCGTGTTCGCAAAAGGAGCATGGTTTGCACTGGAAGATATGGCTGCTACAGGAGCCCATGGCCTCGGTATCGATTGGGCGATCAAACCTGAACTGGCTCGCCAATTCGCTGGTGAAAACGTAACCCTCCAAGGTAACTTCGACCCTGCTAAACTGCTGGCGCCAATTCCGGAAATTGAGAAATCTGTGAAAGAAATGCTGAAAGGCTTTGGCAGACAGCGTTACATCGCTAACCTCGGTCATGGTATTTTACCTAATGTACCAGTAGCACACGCCAAAGCATTTGTTGAAACCGTTAAAGCACACGGATAATGAAGTCTGTCAAAAACGAATTTATCGCTTTTATACACCAGCTCCAGGATGATATCTGCCAGGCCTTCGAGAAAATCGATGGCAAGGCTACCTTCCGGGAAGATCTCTGGGAACGCCCTGGCGGCGGTGGCGGAAAATCCCGCGTAATCGCTGATGGTAATGTATTCGAGAAAGGCGGCGTAAGCACCTCCATCGTACATGGCCAGTTGCCAGAAGTAATGGCGCAACAATTCGGCGTTACCAACAGCCAGTTTATGGCTTGTGGTATCTCCCTGGTGATACATCCCCGTAATCCCTTTGTTCCTACAGTTCACGCGAATTTCCGCTACTTTGAACTGTATGATCAAGATGGATTATTGAAAGACAGTTGGTTCGGTGGTGGCGCAGATCTCACACCGTATTACCTGGATGAAAAAGATGGTATCCATTTCCACCAGACATTTAAAAATGCCTGCGATCCATTTGGTGCTGACCTCTATCCAAAATATAAAAAACATTGCGATGAATATTTCATCAATAAACATCGCGACAATGAAGCACGTGGTATCGGTGGTATCTTCTTCGATTACCTCCGCCCAGGCACTGCTGGCACTGTAGACGAAATTTTCGCCTTCTCACAAGCCACTGGAAAGGCTTTCCTGCCAGCATACCTGCCCATTGTAGAAAAAACAATGAACATTCCATATACAGAAGAACACCGCAACTGGCAAGCTTACAGACGCGGACGATATGTGGAATTCAACCTTATACACGACAGAGGAACCCTCTTCGGTCTGAAAACAAATGGCCGCACGGAATCTATCCTGATGAGCCTTCCTCCGGTAGCAAGATGGGAATACGATTACCATCCTACACCCGGTAGTCCGGAAGCAAAACTGGTAGAATACCTGAAGCCAAGAGAATGGGCAAAGTAACTTTGGAAAATTCTAAAACATTATAAGATGATCCGTAGAAACAGAATTTTGAGAACTTCTCCCGCCATTCGCGCAATGGTAGCGGAAACAATCCTGACACCAAGCGATTTTATCGCTCCGTTATTTGTAACCGAAGGAGAAAATGTGAAGGAAGAGATCAGCTCTATGCCGGGATATTTCCGCTATTCCCTCGACCTGACAGTACAAGAAGCGAAAGAGTTGTGGACCTTGGGCATTAAAAGCGTACTGCTTTTCGTTAAGGCTCCTGACAATGTGAAAGATAATAAAGGTACGGAAGCCGTTAATCCAAACGGATTAATGCAACGCAGCATCCGCGCTATCAAAGCTGCCATTCCTGAAATGGTAGTAATGACAGACGTTGCCCTAGACCCTTACTCCTCCTACGGTCATGATGGTATCGTGGAAGGAACTGAAATTCTGAACGACGCAACAGTAGAAGTACTGGCACGTATGAGTCTGAGCCATGCCCAAGCTGGCGCCGACTTCATTGCCCCTAGCGATATGATGGATGGCCGTATCCTCGCTATCAGAAATATCCTGGAAGAAAACGGTTTCGATAAAGTAGGTATCATGGCTTACAGTGCGAAATATGCATCCTGCTTCTACGGTCCTTTCCGTGACGCACTGGATTCCGCACCAGGCTTCGGCGATAAAAAATCTTACCAAATGGACTACGCTAATTCCCGCGAAGCTATCCGTGAAACACTGATGGATATTGAGGAAGGCGCAGATATCGTGATGGTAAAACCTGCAATGGCTTACATGGACATTATCCGCATCATTAAAGATCGTACTACCGTTCCCGTTAGTGCATACCATGTGAGCGGCGAATATGCCATGATTAAAGCCGCCGCACAGAATGGTTGGCTCAATGAAGAGAAAGCGATCATCGAGTCACTCACCAGCCTAAAACGTGCCGGTGCAGACCTCATCGCTACCTACTTTGCTAAAGATGCAGCTAAACTGCTCCAGCGATAAAAAAACCTGGTACAATTTTTATCGTAAATTGCACCGGTAAATTAAATTCAATAAAAACTATTCACCGCATGTACAGCAAAAGTGAAAATCTTTTTGAGCAGGCGAAACGTGTAATCCCAGGCGGAGTAAACTCTCCCGTACGCGCATTCAAAAGTGTAGGCGGCACTCCCATCTTCATGGAACGTGCACAAGGTTCTTACATGTATGATGTTGACGGCAATAAATACGTCGATTATATTAATTCCTGGGGCCCAATGATCCTTGGCCATGCGTATGAGCCAGTGGTGAAAGCCATCCAGGATTATGCCACCCGCTCTACTTCCTTCGGTGCTCCCACTGAACTGGAAACACGCATTGCTGAACTGATCATCGGCATGGTTCCCAATATCGATATGATTCGTATGGTGAACTCCGGGACAGAAGCATGTATGACAGCCATTCGTATTGCTCGCGGTGTTACCGGCAAAAATAAATTTATCAAATTTGAAGGTTGCTACCACGGACATGCAGATGCATTCCTCGTTAGCGCCGGCAGTGGCGTGGCCACCCTCGGTATCCAGGCGGTACCAGGTGTAACCACTTCCGTATCGCAAGATACCCTCACTGCACCGTATAACAACCTGCCTGCTGTACAACAACTGATCGCAGAAAACCCTGACCAGATCGCAGCCATCATCGTGGAACCTATCGCAGGTAACATGGGCTGTATCCTCCCTCAACCAGGATTCCTGGAAGGCTTGCGTCAACTCTGCGATGAAAATAATATCCTGCTCATTTTTGATGAGGTAATGACTGGTTTCCGCCTCGCTCGCGGTGGCGCCCAGGAATTACTTGGCATCCGTGCCGACCTCGTGACCTTCGGTAAAATCATCGGTGGCGGTATGCCTGTTGGCGCCGTGGCTGGCCCTAGAGCCATCATGGAAAACCTGGCACCTGCCGGTAAAGTATATCAGGCTGGTACCCTCAGCGGTAACCCTATCGCGATGATAGCTGGTTATACCCTCCTGAATACACTGAATGAAAACCCGGTTATCTATCAGCAACTGCAAGAAAAAGCGACTTACCTTGTAAATGGTCTCCGTGAAGCATTTGGCGGCGCAGGCGTAGTACACCAGATCAACCAGATCGGATCTATGCTCAGTGCTCACTTCACCGAATATCCTATCATCGATTTCGCATCTGCTTCTGCTGCCAATAATGAGCTGTTCAGAAAATTCTTCCATGCCATGCTGGAACGCGGTATTTATCTGCCTCCTTCTGCCTTCGAAAGCTGGTTCATGTGCAATGCACTGACCACCGAGGACCTGGATGCTACCATACAAGCCGCTAAATCGGCCATGCAGGCAATCAAATAGTTAACAATTCAATCCTTGTGCTGAGTGGTAAACCGTTTCATATTCCCATATGAAGCGGTTTTTTGTTGCCCGCACCTCTCTAAATCAATACTTTCTTATACTAAACTAACACTATCTTAACCAACGTTATCTGCTAATGTAATTTTCATTATTTTGTTTGCAGTATTCCACCGCATGATCGCTGTAACCAACTATACAGATAATGAGTTGCTGACTCTACTCAAAAGTGACAGCAATCCCGCGTTTGTGGAAATATATAACCGATATTGGGCAGAACTCTATACCGCTGCCTACCGCCGCATCAAATCCAGAGAACTCGCAGAAGAAATAATACAAGACATCTTTACCAATCTCTGGATGAACCGACTCACCATCGATATACGACATTCTCTCCGATCATATCTACATACTTCTATCCGCAATGCGGTACTTAACCACCTGGAAAAAGAAGAAGTCCGCGAACGCTGGAAAGCATACCTGAAAGCCCTCTCCAGCGATAGCGACGATTCCCTAGAGGAAATCATTGCCTCCAATGACCTGTCGGCCCTCGTAGAAAAAGAAGTGGAAAAACTCCCCCTTAAATGCCGGGAGGTATATCAACTCAGCAGAAAAGAACATTTACCTAATAAAGAAATTGCTGCTAGGCTCCATATTTCAGAAAAAACCGTGGAAAGTCATCTGACCAAAGCCTTGAAAACATTGAAATTGCAACTGAAAGACGGCCTGCTCTCCCTCCTGCTATAATTTTTTTTAGTCCCGACTCAGGGATACCTTCCATTCACCTGTCTTTATTCATAAGGACCTTTACGTTATGAATAAATACGAAATTCCACCACCGGATCTAATACGGCGTTTCCTCAACGATACCTGTACGGATCAAGAAAAAAACGAAGTACTGCAATGGTACGCAGCCTGGGAACAGGAGGAAGATCCCCTGCAACAGCTCCCAGCAGCCGATTTGCAGGCACTCCGGCAAAAAATGCTCTCGGGTATACAACTACGTATACAACAGCTTTCAATGCCCGTTACGATCCCTGTAACACCTAAGCCTGTGTTCAAATGGGTACGGTATGCTGCTGCAAGTGCCGCCGCTGTGGCCTTGCTGATAGTGGGTATCAGTAAATACAGCGCTCACTATAGCCCGGCACCAACCATGGTAGTACATGAAATCCTGCAAAATAACTCCAGTACTATTCGCACTTTCAAACTGGATGATGGCAGTATTGTATGGCTGAAACCTGGCGCCACACTTATCGCAGCAGAAGAATTCGGGAGCAAAAACCGAAACCTTCGCCTCACAGGGGAAGCCTATTTCGATGTAGCCACCAATACGAAACTGCCCTTCCGCGTCAGCAACAGATTCCTGACCACAGAGGTATTAGGCACCAGTTTCAGTATGAAAGAAACCGCCTCTAATGCAGAAGTAACAGTATTCTCAGGGAAAGTAGCCGTACGCCGCTTGCAACAAAATGCAGCAGCAACCACCGTACTGCCACACCAAAAAGCCAGTATACCAGCCGCTAGTCAACCAATTCAACTGGTCAATATAGACGCCACCACTCCCGATATTTGGGAAAGATGTGAACTTAATTTCAATAATTCAACCATAGACGAAATCAGTAAGGCACTAAACAAACGATTCCAAGTAAATATTATCATCCAAGACAGTACGATCGCTCGTTATACGTTAAAAGCAGACTTCTCAGGAATGCACCTACCAGCTATCCTAGATATGATGCACAAGGCAGTAAATATCAACTATTCCATTAACGGTCAGGAAATAATACTACAGCAACCATCATCACAACACTAATCGCATAATAGGATAAAAAATGCCCGGAGGTGGTACCAGCACCCCCAGGCACAACAGAAACTTACCTGCAAAAACAGGTAACAGTATCCATTATGTCTCATTTAAATCGCGAAATGAAACAATTAAATCTATGAAATTTCATTTACAATTTCTTTCAAGACTACCCATCGTTATGAAAATAACACTGAGTCAAATTTGCCTGGTTTTTCTATTCACAGGTGTGACTTATGCCAATACCTCAAAGGGTCAGACGGTATTGGAGAAAACTGTCACTGTGAACGCCGGCGCCAATAACCTGGGCAACCTGCTTAATTCCCTGGAGAAAACAGTTCCAGTGAAGTTTGTTTATAGCCGTGATTTCGTTCCGGTCGACAAACAAGTGAATGTAGAGTCCAAACAGTGGACACTCTCCGCACTGCTCAATAAACTGCTCCAGCCAGAAGGCATCACCTACGAGCTTTCCAACGGTATGATCGTGCTGACGCAAAGAAAAAATGACACCGAAACAAATAAAGTAACTACCATGGCTACACGCGCCATTCCTGTAATGGGCCGTGTAATGGACGCTACCGGCAATCCATTGCCAGGCGTGGCTATCATGCTGAAAGGAACTAGCAAAGGCGCCGTTTCTGATCCAAATGGTGAATATAGATTTGAAGTGCCTGATGCCAATGGTATCATCGTCTTTAAACTCATGGGCTATGTAACACAGGAAATGTCTGTAGCCGCAGCCTCCGGCAACATCGTGCTCGCGCAGAATACGACCAACATCAACGAGGTGGTTGTCGTAGGTTACGGTACGCAGAAGAAAGTAAGCGTAACCGGCGCGATTGCCAGCGTCGGCACAAAAGAATTATTACAAACACCTTCCTCCAATCTAAGCAACTCCCTCGTAGGCCGCCTGCCTGGGCTTATCGCTACCAATACCAGCGGTAAACCCGGCAGTGGCTCGAGTATCTCTATCAGAGGTAAAAGTACCTTCGGTAATAACGATGCGCTGATTGTGGTAGATGGCGTGGTACGCCCCTTCGATCAACTAGACCCTAACGAAGTAGAATCAGTAACCATCCTGAAAGACGCGGCCGCAGCGGCCGTATATGGTGCTCGTGCTGCCAACGGCGTTATCCTAGTAACCACCCGCAGAGGACATACCGGAAAACCGCGGTTTAATTACTCCGGTTATGAGGGACTGCAAATGCCAACCAGATACCCTAAACTGCTGAATGCTTACGAGTACGCACAAACGAACAATGCTGCCCGTATCAACGCCGGCCAAGACCCTAACAATCCGCAATATTCATCGCTGTTCTATACAGACGCTCAAATGGCGGACTTCAAAAGCGGCAAAGTGGGCACCGACTGGTACGCAGCATCTTTCAAAAAGAATTCCCTGCAATCCCAGCACAACCTAACAGTAGACGGCGGTACTGAAAATATTAAATATTTCTTCTCTGCCGGATACCTGAACCAACAAGGGATGTACGATAATATTTCGTTTACCCGTTACAGTTTTAGGTCTAACGTAGACGCACGTATTAACAAGCGCTTCTCCATCAGTGTAGATGTAGACGGCAGATTAGGCAAGAACACTAGCCCTGAATTCTCAGATGCTACCATCTTCGGCCACGTGATCCGCCAGAAGCCCGTTTTCAATGCCTATAACCCTGACGGTACTCCGAAAAACACCACCGGCGAACATCCTGTGGAAGAAATCAGAAGTAAAGGTTATATGCGCAATGAACTGGCTTCTTTCTTTGGTACTATCAGCTTCAAACATGAGCTGGACTTCATCACCAAAGGTTTAAACTTCACCGGTAAAATGAACTATAACCGCAACACCAACTTCAAAAAAGAATTTGATGTGCCTTATAACATGTACGATGAAGATGCCAACGGTAATATCATTTACACCAAAACGGTTGGTAAAAACCTCACTAAAACTGAGTTGTCCCAGGGCATGGAACAAAACGGTGGCACCACTATCAACCTGGCATTAAACTATGCGCGTGATTTTGGTAAACATCATATCGGCGGATTACTCTTATACGAACAATATACCAGTCGCGCTGATACTTTCAGTGCTTACAGAACCAATTTTCCAAGTAACCTGGTAGATGAACTCGGTGCTGGTGGCGCTATCGATAAAAACAACGATGGTTCTGCCGCGGAAACAGGCCGCCTCAGCTACGTAGGAAGAATCCATTACGATTACGATACTAAATACCTGGCGGAAGTCTCTTTCCGCTATGATGGCTCCGAAAATTTCCCTCCAGGCAAAAGATTCGGTTTCTTCCCGGCTGCATCACTCGGCTGGCGCATTTCTGAAGAGTCTTTCTTCAAAAACGCCAGCAGCCTGCATTTCATCGAAAACCTGAAAATCCGTGGCTCCTACGGTTTGCTGGGTAACGACAGAATCGGACCTTTCCAATATAACCAGTATTACAGCTTCGATAAACCAGCAGTATTCGACGGAAAAGTAGACCAGTCTATCGTTTACGGTGTATATCCTAATCCAAATGTTACCTGGGAGAAAGCCAGAACTACCGATATCGGCATCGAAGGTTCTATGTTCAAGGGTAAACTGGGCTTTGAAGCAGATTACTTCTACAAACGTACTTCTGATATCCTCCGTCAGCGTACCCTCTCTATTCCAGGCACTTTCGGCCGTACCCTGCCGGATGAAAACTACGCAATAGTAGATAACACTGGCTTCGAAGTATCGCTGAGCACCACCGGTAACATCGGAAAATTAAACTACTTCATTAAAGCGAATGGTAGCTATGCGCACAATACAGTAATCGTACTGGATGAAGCGGACAACACGCCTTTCTATCTGAAACGTAAAGGCAAACCAATTGACTATATAACCGGACTCGTGTCTGATGGCCTGTTCCAGAGCAATAAAGATGTGTATAGCAATCCAATGCAGTACGGTAAAAATATCGCTAAACCTGGCGATATCAAGTACAAAGACCTGAATGGCGACGGTATCATTGACGACTACGATAATACCGTGCTTTCTTACAACGGTACTACGCCTAAAGTAATTCTGGGCTTATACATGAATGCTAACTGGAAAAATTTCGATCTCGGCATCCTCTTCCAGGGCGCGTTTATGAGCAATGTTATGCTCACCGGCACCGGCAGAAATATGTTTGATACGGGTGGTGGTTCCAACAGCTTCGCCTACCTGCTCGACTACTGGACGCCCACAAATACTACTGCTAAATATCCAAGAGCATATCTCGATAAACAATCCAATAACGATAGAGATTCCGATTTCTGGTTGAAAAAAACCGGATATGTGCGTCTGAAATCTTTCGAGCTGGGCTATACATTCCCTAAAAACCTGATCCGTAATATCGAACGTTTACGCATATACGCTTCTGGTCTGAATGTATTCACCATCGATCAGTTCAAATTATTCGATCCTGAATCCACTGCTGGTAAAGGCGCTTACTATCCTCAACAGAAGAGCTTTAACCTGGGTGTAAACTTAACCTTCTAATGCTGTCCAATATGAAGTCAAATAGATATATCGCATCGCTGCTAGTGGCAGTGCTGCTTTCCTCTTGCACGAGGATCCTGGATAAAAATAGTCTCAACCAAGTTGACTCAGATGCCGTATGGAAAGACGAAAATCTCACCAGATTATTCCTCAATAACATCTACGCCAACAGACCCGGTTTCGATAACGGGAATCCTCCTATTCAGGATAATATTTGTGATGAGACACGTGTTGCTGGAACCACCGGCAACTCATTCAATGTTATTTACGGAGCCTGGACTTCTTCGTCCAACTATTTTGATTACTGGGCTTATGCAGATGTCAGGAAGGCGAATGAATTCATTCTGGGTATAACAACGAAGTCTACTTTAAGGGATGCGCTAAAGAATCAATACCTGGGCGAAGCTAAATTCCTCCGTGCTATCACCTACTTCGATATGGTGAAAAGATATGGCGGAGTGCCTATTATCACCACGCCGCAGGATATCAATGATAACCTGCTGGTAAAAAGAAATACCATCGATGAATGCTTCCAGTTTATTGTGAAGGAATGTGACGAAGCAGCAGCCCTCTTACCTGATAAAGGTAAAACGCAGAATGGTCGCGCTACACGTGGCGCCGCCCTGGCACTCAAATCCAGAGCTTTGCTGTTCTATGCTAGCCAATTGTACAATACCCAAAATGACCTAGCTCGCTGGGAAGCCGCTGCGCAAGCTGCTAAAGCAGTAATGGATCTGAAACAATACACCCTCTGGGCAGATGTACGTCGTATCATGCTGGATAAAAGCAATGATGAGGTAATTTTCGAAGTACAATACAGCAAACCAGATAAAGAACATGGTTGGGATGCACAGGCCAAACCTTTGTCTATCGCCAATGGTATCGGTCCAAAACGCTGCCCTTTACAAGAACTCGTAGATGCGTTCCCGATGGCAAATGGCCTCGGCATTTCGCAAGCTGGCAGTGGTTACGATCCCAACAATCCATATGTAAACAGGGATAAACGTTTCTATGCTGCGATCGTCTACAATGGCTCCGATTATTGCGGCCGTACGCAATACACCAATGTGGAAGACCCTGATGGCATCGGTAAAAACTTCTGTACGAACACCGGTTACTATCAACGTAAAGGTGTAGATGAAACAAACAAAGGTTACAGCTCTGGAAAAGGTAGCGATCAAAACTGGATTGAGATCCGTTATGCAGAAATTCTGCTGAACTATGCAGAAGCCCGCAACGAAGCTACTGGCCCGGATGCAACGGTGAATAGCGCACTGAATACGCTTCGCGCCCGTGCAGGCATTTCCAATCCGCTGGGGACGAATATCAGCCAGGATTCCATGCGCAACCTGATCCGCAACGAACGCTATGTGGAATTATGCATCGAAATGAAAAGATATTGGGATCTCAAAAGATGGAAAATCGCCGACAGACCTGATGTGCTCAATGGTAGAAAATATACGGGTATGAAGATCTCTAAATTGGGTACCGGATGGAAATATGACAGAGTAGTGGTAGACACGAAACCCACTGTCTTCCTGCCTTTCATGTATTATATGCCGATTCCGTTCAATGAACTGATCAAAAACGCCAACCTGATCCAAAATGATGGCTGGTAAGCCCGAGCGACTTTCGTCTCCCATTATTCAACTCTTAAACACATTTTTCATATGTATAAATACTTAATAGCTGCTTTTCTGTTTATTACTGTCTATGCTTGCTCTAAGGCAGATGATCAGCCTATTGGCGCCAAAAGCGATCAGGCGCTGGTACAAGACGTTTCTGTAACCGACTCCCTGCAAAACGATGTGATCGCCACGAAGTCGGTTCCGAAAATAGTGACAGATCCTATTTCCAATGTGGAAAAGCTGGATCAACCCACTAATCCGCTGGTCATCACCGTTACACTGAAACCAGGAACAGATATTAAAAATATCAATGTACGCTTTACGCTGTCGTCTCAATCCAAATATGCGAAAGTATCGCCGGCATTGGGTCATATGGGCGATTACAGCGCTGGTGGCAACTATACCGTGACCTCCCAAAGCGGAAAAAATGTCAATGTATATGCTTTAGTAATAAAAGGGTCATAGAAAGCTGAAATCTACTGCCTGTCGTGCCTGCCCGCTGGGCAGGCGCGATACAGCCTACTTTTTATTTGTGCAAATACCATTCACCACAATCGCCACAAAAAATTAGGCATAATCCATTATTTTTGTGAGATGTTGAAGGTCCGCTATATACTGTCACTGGTGCTACTGCTGTGTTTACAGCTAGCTGCCAGCGCACGTGTACATACGCACCAGAAAGCACCGCTCACGCTGTTCCAACAGATAGATCAGGAAGAAGCACAGGAAGAATACTTCGAAAATCTCATCGAACGACTGCACCTAAAAACAGATCTCGATGAAGATGATATTCCTGATTCGCTTCATGCCACCAGGAGCACACGCAAAACCAAATATTATCTTTCTGCTACTAACCAACAAAGCAGCATTGCCAACCGTATCACTTACATCGATACGGATGGCATTGCGGAAAGTATTTACTTCTCTCCGCTAAAAACTGGCAGATACTTGCCAGGCAAGTCTTTCCGGCCAGCATATTACTCCTTCCTATTCCGCTTCACCCCTTTTTGAGTACAGCCATTTTTCGTTTAGCCTGTAATAGGCCACTATTGCCAGCCGTGCAAACGGTTTGTGCATTGCTATTTGCTGTATTTAAAAAATAATTTGCCGTCAGGACGGCACAATAACTTATTGCTATGCGTCAATACACAGGGATATATACATCGCTGATCGTACTTTTTATGGCCGGATGTGCCACCAAAGCGGAAAAGAAAGAAGACCTCAAATCATTGCCAGTAGCCAGGATAATAGCGAAAGACACCATTTTACATCGCGCGTATGTAGCAGATATACAAGCGGTGCAAAATGTAGAAATCCGCGCCCGTGTAAACGGATTTCTGGATAAGATTTATGTAGACGAAGGTCAGGAAGTCAAGAAAGGTCAACTATTGTTCGGGATCAACGATGCAGAATATAGAGCGGAACTTTCCAAAGCAAAAGCTGTACTGAGCAGCCTGACAGCAGAATCTAAATCTGCTGCGCTGGAACTGGAAAGAGTGAAATTACTGACCGAGAAAAAAGTAATTGCAGCCTCCGAATTGGAAGTGGCTACTGCCAAATTAGCCGCTGCCAAAGCAAAAATCGATGAGGCACAATCGGCCGTAACGAATGCGGAAATGCGGCTCTCCTATACCAGTATCCGCGCACCTTTCGATGGTATTATTGACCGTATTCCACTGAAAAACGGCAGTTTGATCAGCGAGGGCACATTACTTACAACGGTATCGGATAATCGCGAAATATATGCTTATTTCAACGTCTCCGAAACGGAATACCTCCACTATCAGAAAGCACAACATAAAGGCAATACCAATTCCGACCAGGTTCAGCTCGTACTAGCCGATGGCACCGATTATCAGCTCCCAGGAAAAATTGAAACCATGGAAAGTGAATTTGAGGAAAACACCGGGTCTATTGCCTTCCGTGCTCGTTTTCCCAATCCGTCCAAATTATTGAAACATGGCGCCAGTGGTAAAGTAAAACTGAGCAATGATATCGATAGTGCAGTCATCATTCCGCAGAAAGCAGTTTTTGAAATGCAGGATAAAAACTATGTGTTTGTGGTAGACCAGAAAGGGGTGGTAAAGATGAGAAATTTTGTACCGGAGACACGGTTCGCTCATTACTACATCGTGCAATCTGGTCTTCGCCCAGGCGAGGATATCGTATGCGAAGGCGTACGCAATATCCGCGATGGTATGCAGATCTCTCCAAGATCTGTAGCGATGGACAGCCTACTGAGTTTATAACACTGCATTACCAAAACTGACAATTCATGTTTTCTACATTCATAAAACGACCGGTGCTATCACTGGTCATATCTCTTATTATCACACTGGTAGGCTTACTGGCGTTATTTACACTGCCTGTAACCCAGTTTCCAGATATCGTGCCTCCTTCTGTAACCGTAACCGCTAAATACACCGGCGCTAACGCAGAAGTATGTGCTAAAGCCGTGGCCACTCCTGTGGAACGCGCTATCAACGGGGTTCCCGGCATGACGTATATGTCGTCCGTTTCCAGTAATGACGGTATTACTGTTATCCAAGTTTTCTTCCAAGTAGGTACAGATCCAGATCAAGCCGCCGTAAACGTGCAAAACCGCGTGGCCACTATCATCGACGAACTACCGGAAGAAGTCATCAAAGCAGGTGTTACCACCGAAAAAGAGGTGAACAGTATGCTGCTCTACCTCAATATCATGAGCGAAGACACCACCCTGAACGAACAATTCATCTACAACTTCGCAGATATCAACGTTCTACAGGAACTAAAACGTATCGATGGCGTTGGCCGCGCGGAAATTATGGGCGCCAAGGAATACGCGATGCGCGTATGGCTGAAACCTGATCGTATGTTGGCTTACAACGTATCTTCTGAGGAAGTCATCCAGGCCATTCGCAAACAAAATATTGAAGCCGCTCCCGGTAAAACCGGCGAAAGCTCGGATAAACATCCCCATATGTTGCAATACGTTTTGCGCTATACAGGGAAATTCTTTGAGCCAAAGGAATATGAAAACATCGTACTCCGCGCTGGCAATGATGGCTCCGTACTACATCTGAAAGATGTAGCAGATGTGGAATTCGGTTCCCTCACTTATAGCATGGTATCCAAAACAGATGGTAAGCCTTCTGCTTCTATCATGCTGAAACAACGCCCAGGCTCCAATGCCCGCGATGTTATCAACAACGTAAAAGCGAAGATGGAGGAAATGAAAAATACTTCTTTCCCTCCTGGTATGACCTATAACTTCAACTACGACGTATCCCGCTTCCTGGACGCTTCTATCCATGAAGTAGTACGTACCTTATTCGAGGCTTTCCTGCTGGTGTTCTTGGTGGTATTCATCTTCCTGCAAGACTTCCGCTCTACGCTCATTCCTGCCTTGGCTGTGCCAGTAGCCCTCATCGGTACACTCGCGTTCATGCAAATGATGGGCTTCTCGATCAACTTACTGACACTCTTCGCGCTGGTACTCGCCATCGGAATTGTGGTGGACAACGCGATTGTAGTGGTGGAGGCCGTCCATGTGAAGATGAGCGAGGAACATCTACCTCCCATGGAAGCCACACTGGAAGCCATGAAAGAGATCAGCGGCGCACTAGTGGCGATTACGCTGGTAATGTCGGCGGTATTCATTCCAGTGGCTTTCCTCTCCGGCCCAGTGGGTGTATTCTACCGCCAATTCTCGCTCACACTGGCTATTTCCATTGTGATCTCAGGGATCAATGCGGTAACGTTAACGCCTGCACTCTGTGCGATCATGCTGAAGCATAATCCAAATCAACCTGCCAAAAAAAGCCTACTGCAACGGTTCTTCGGAGGATTCAACAAAGGATATACCGCTACAGAAAATAAATATGCGGCACTGATTCGCAAAATCGCAGGCAGGAAAATAATTACGATAGGATGCCTAATCTTTTTCTTTGCTGCCACTTACGGCATCAGTGCGATCCTGCCTTCTGGCTTCATTCCTACGGAAGACCAAGGTATGATTTATGTGAATGTAACCACTCCTCCAGGCGCTACAGTGGAGCGTACAGAAGAAGTATTGGACCAAGTGCAGGCAATCGCGGCACAATCGAAAGAGGTGGAATCTGTATCTACGCTCGCTGGTTATAGTCTGGTGAATGAAGTGGCAGGCGCTTCTTATGGCATGGGCATGGTGAACCTGAAACCATGGGACGATCGCAAAGCTTCTGTTCAAGATATCATCGCACGACTCCAATCCCAAACTGCCAATATCGGCGATGCCACCATTGAATTCTTCCCTCCTCCTACTGTTCCAGGTTTCGGCAACAGCTCTGGTTTTGAACTGCGTATCCTGGATAAAACCGGTGCCGGCGATATCAAACAAACGGCAGATATCACAGAAAAATTCATTGCTGCCCTGAAGCAACGAAAAGAAATTGGTAGTGCCTTCACCAGCTTCGACGCTAACTTCCCGCAATATATGATTCATGTGGATCAGGCCATGGCAGCCAAAAAGGGCGTTAGCATCGATAATGCCATGAGCAATCTGCAAACATTAATGGGTAGCTTTTATGCATCCAACTTCATCCGCTTCGGACAGATGTATAAAGTGATGGTGCAGGCAGATCCTCGCTATAGAACCAAACCGGAAGATCTACTGGCCCTACATGTAAAAAATGATCGCGGAGAAATGGTGTCTTATGCAGATTTCATCAAACTGGAACGGGTATACGGTCCTGAACAGTTGACACGCTATAACATGTACACGGCGGCGATGATTAATGGAGACGCGGCTCCGGGATATAGCAGTAGTCAAGCAATTGCAGCGGTGGAAGCGGTCGCGAAAAAAGAACTACCTCGTGGGTACAGTTACGAATGGAGTGGTATGACGAGAGAACAAATTCTCTCCGGTAACCAAGCGGTATATATCTTCCTCATCTGTTTAGTTTTCGTATACCTCTTGCTGGCAGCGCAATACGAAAGCTTCTTACTACCACTACCAGTCATACTTTCCTTGCCTGCAGGTATTTTTGGCGCATTCCTTTCGCTGAAATTATTAGGCCTGGAAAACAATATCTATGCACAGGTGGCCTTGGTTATGCTGATTGGTTTGTTGGGTAAGAATGCTATCCTCATCGTGGAATTCGCGATCCTGAAAAACAAACATGGCGCGGGCATCATGGATGCGGCTATCTCAGGAGCGGTATCCAGACTGCGTCCTATCCTCATGACATCTTTTGCATTTATTGCCGGATTGATCCCGCTGTGTATTGCTTCCGGCGCCGGCGCTATGGGTAACCGTTCTATCGGTACTGCGGCGGCTGGCGGTATGTTGATAGGAACCATTTTCGGCGTGCTTGTCATACCAGGACTCTACGTACTCTTTGCTTCCATGGTTCGGAAGAAAGAGGTCACTATAAATAATTATACCAATGAATAAATTACATCAAGGCTTGCTAGTATTGGTTTTCGCGGTGAGCGCAGGCGCTTGCACGATACCAAAAAATCTGGAAACACCTCCGTCTATAGCAGTACCTGTAACGGTAACGGATACACTGGATCTTGCCAGTTTCACGCAAGTATTCCAGGATACGCATTTGAAATCGTTGATTGATACAGCCCTTGCTGCCAATTTCGATTTGCTGGCAGCCGCACAACGCGTGCTAGCAGCGCAATCCCAATTACGCATCGCCAGGAATGCCTGGCTGCCAACGGTGAATGGCGTTATCAGCGCCAGTGCTGATAAATTTGGCGACTATACCATGAGTGGTGTGGGTAACTTCGATACTAACCTCTCCCCCAATATCGATAAGGATCAGCAAGTAGGTGTAAATCCTACCCCGGAATTTTTCATCGGATTCCGCAGTAACTGGGAAATTGATTTGTGGGGAAAAATCAGGGCACAGAAAGACGCGGCGCTTTCGCGCTATCTCTCTTCCGCTGCTGGTAGGAAACTGCTCAGCACACAGGTAGTAGCGGGTGTAGCCACCCTGTATTACGATCTGGTAGCATTAGATAATGAACTCATCATCATTCGCCGTAACATCGGATTGCAGGAGGCGGCAGTCAATATGGTAAGTATACAGAAAGAGGGCGGTCGTGCCACAGAGTTGGCTGTTCAACAATTCAAGGCGCAGCTACTCAGTACCCGTGCACTGGAGAACAATATCAAACAACAGATCGCGGCCACAGAAAATCAACTGAACGCCTTACTCGGCCGATTGCCACAACCGGTACAACGTACTGCGGATGCGGGTAGCGTCCTCCCTGCTACGCTGCATAAAGGTATCCCGGGCGATATGCTCTTGCATCGTCCGGATATCCAGCAAGCGGAATTAGACCTCGCTGCTACGAAGGCGGATGTACGGGCAGCCAGAGCGGCCTTCTTCCCATCGTTGACCATCACGCCATATACAGGATTTAACGCGTTTAAAGCCGGTTTGCTGTTCCAACCAGGGTCTATTGCTTGGGGCGCATTAGGCGAACTTACCACGCCTGTATTCAATCAAAAGCAATTGAAATCACAATACAATATATCACAAGCCAATGCCATGACGGCATTTTACCGTTATCAGCAAACGATCGTAGATGGATACGCAGAAGTAGCTACGGTGATGAGTAAGGTGGAAAATGAACAGGCTGTCTGGCTACTAAAACAACAAGAAGTAACAACACTCCAAGAGGCCGTGTCTACCGCAAACCTGCTCTTTACTACCGGTTATGCCAATTACCTGGAGGTAATCACTGCGCAAAAAAGCGTACTGGAAGCGGAACTAGCCCTAGTCACCACCAGACGAAACGTTTACCAGGGAATGATTACGCTCTATCGTGCACTGGGAGGAAACTAAAAGCAAAACACTCCTGCCTGTGGTCCCTGCCCAGCAGACTGGATCAAAAGTTTCTCATTGGGCAGTTAGCTAAAACCTCCTGCCTATGGTCCCTGCCCAGCAGGCAGGATCAGAAGATTCTCATTGGGCAGTTAGCTAAAACACTCCTGCCTGTCGTCCCTGCCCAGCAGGCTGGATCAGAAGATTCTCATTGGGCAGTTAGCTAAAACCTCCTGCCTGTGGTCCCTGCCCGGCGGGCAGGGACCACAAAAAATATACAAACCCGCAATTGACGTCTGCGACGTCAATTGCGGGTTTGATGTTTATGTAGGCAGACTACTTCTGCTTATGACTAAACAACCACTCTAACACTCCCGGCTGCACGAAAACATTATCCCAACTATTATGTCCTACACCTTCATATTCTGTGTATTTATATTCCGCGCCTAAACTTTTCAGTTTCTCTACATAAAGGCGGGATGCGATCACAGGCACTACCGGATCTGCTCCGCCATGGAAAATCCATACCGGCACTTTTTTAGCGAAATTCACCGCAGCATCTACATTACCAGCACCACAGATTGGGAAGGCAGCAGCAAACATTTGCGGATACTTGGTAATCATATAGAACGTTCCCATACCTCCTAGCGAAAGTCCGCCGATATACACTCTTTTTGTATCTATTTTACCGGTAGCGATCAGTGAATCCAATAATGGCTTCAGCAAGGCAGTCGGTTTGGTAGGCTGACCATCTATAGGAAAATCGAAGATCATTCGTTTTAATGTCGAATCATACTTGGGCTTCATGGGCGCCCAGGTTTCGTTCACAGGGCATTGCGGGAAGATAACATATGCCGGAAATGCCTCACGGAGACTATCATTCGACAGCCATTTACCACCATGCTTCAACTGGGCTTTATTATCATTGCCTCTTTCTCCGGCGCCATGCAGGAAAATGATCAGTGGATATTTTTTCTGAATATCATGGTGCAGCGGCGTCATCATGCGGTAACGGAGGGTATCACCCTGACGGATATACGATTCGTAACTAAATACCGAATCAGGCGTCTGAGCCCTTGTCTGTATGGCAAATACAGATAGTAGCAGACAGCATACTATTTTGAGGTAGCGCATAAGTGTGGATATTTCTACCAATATACTACCGCGATTGCGTTATAGCAAGCACTAATATTTAAGCATAAATGCAAAGAGGTATCAAAACGTAGATCTTTGGGCAATAGTCCACCGCGCGAAGCACGGAACCACTACCGCTGCTTGTGACTGAACAGCCACTCTAACAGACCCGGCTGTACGAAAACATTCTCCCAACTATCATGTTTTACGCCTTCATACTCTGTGTACTTATATTCCGCCCCTAAACTTTTCAGTTGCTCTACATAGTCGCGGGATGCAGTAACGGGAACTATCGGATCTGCTCCGCCATGAAAAATCCATACAGGCACCTTATGTGCGAATTTACCAGCCGTATGCACATTACCTCCACCACAAATCGGGAACGCAGCAGCAAACATTTCCGGATAGTTCGTAATCATATAAAATGTTCCCATTCCTCCTAAAGACAGTCCCCCGAGATACACTCTTTTGGTATCTATTTTACCGGTAGCGTACAGTGAATCCAACAATGATTTCAATAATGCAGTTGGTTTGGTAGGCTGACCATCTATCGGAAAATCGAAGTTGTACTTTTTAGCAATGGAATCATAGGTAACTTTCATTGGTGCCCAGGTTTCGGGCACAGGGAGTTGCGGGAAGATGACATATGCCGGGAAAGCCTCACGGAGACTATCATTCGCCAACCATTTACCGCCATGCTTTAATTGGGCTTTATTATCACTACCTCTTTCGCCTACGCCATGCAGAAAAATGATGAGTGGATATTTTTTATGATGATTAAGGTGCAAGGGCGTCATCATCCGGTAACGGAGGGTATCACCATGATGGATATACGTTTCGTAACTGTATACCGAATCAGGCGTCTGGGCCCTTGTCTGTATGGCAAATACAGATAGTAGCAGACAGCATACTATTTTGAGGTAGCGCATAAGTGTAGATATTTCTACCAATTTAATACCTCAAACGCGTTATCGCAAGTATTAATATTTGAGCGTAAAATGCTGCTTCACTTTGAAGTCTTTGCGGAAAAATACCAACCCGATAAAAAACAAGTCTATGGTATAAGTTACCTGTTCTGACTGCATAATCCGATGCCATACCTCTTCCATATCTGGGGTCCAGTGGATATCATCGAAGATCAGCACCGTATCGTTGTGTACATAGGGCAGGGCTTCTTGGAAATAGTTCCAGGTGGGTTCCTTCCTGTGATTACCATCGATGTACATCCAGTCCAGACGCGGTATTTGCTGGAGTAGTTTCGGCAATTCCGTATCGAAATTCCCGATACGTTGTTCTATATTTTTGATACCGAGGGAGTCAAAATTAGAGCGGGCTTTGGCGGCTATATTAGGACAGCCTTCTATCGTGTATACGGTGGCGTTAGGGTTTGCTTTTGCCATGTAGGCAGACGACATTCCCATGGAAGTCCCTAGTTCCACCAGGTATTGGGGTTGTAGGTACTGAATCAACCGGTAGAACAACTGGCCAAATTTAGGCTGTTTGGCAGCGTAGCGGGTAATATCCCGAACACGCCTGTCGTTACCGCCAGAAACAATGGAACCAGCGCCCAGGTCTGTAACCTGGATGGTTTCCTCGCTACGCAGCAACTGCTGGCGCAACAGTTCTATCTCACGAAAAGCAGGTTGCTGTTTTTTATCCCGCAGTACCTCCTCAATAAGAGAAAATACAAATGGGGAATGTACATCATGCCGGTTTCCTGCTGTGAAATAGTATTTCAGGTATTTACCTGCTACCGAAAACTGTTGCGCTAAACTCACTGACTCAGTTAATTATGTTAATAAATTTTGCCTTTGATAATACCCCATTTATGCAAGCGATGCTGGAGGGATACTCTCAGTACACCCAGGCCATAAATGGCGCTTCTTTTGAAATTGATGCTGCTGGCCTCATCAAAATACTTGGTAGGACAGGTGATTTCAGCAATCTCATAGCCTTTCATGAAGATCTGTGATACCATTTCATTATCGAACACAAAATCGTCATTATCAGCCATATAGTTGATATTCCGCAGTACCTCTCCGGAAAAAGTACGATAACCAGTATGATACTCGCTCAACTTCTGACCAATCAGAATATTCTGTGTCAGCGTCAGCATACGGTTAAAAATGTATTTATAAGCAGGCATACCACCTTTAAGCGCGCCTTTACCCAAAATACGACTACCGAAAACCACTGGATATACATCATTAGCAATGATACTGCACATAGCAGTAATCAGCTTAGGCGTATACTGATAATCCGGATGCAACATCACTACGATATCTCCACCCAGCTCCAACGCCTTATTATAGCAGGATTTCTGGTTGCCTCCATAACCTTTGTTTTTATCGTGTCGAACAATATGTTTAATACCCAGTTGTTGTCCAACAGCGATCGTATCGTCCTTGCTGCAGTCATCCACCAGTACTACTTCATCAACGATATCAAAAGGGATCTCCCTATATGTCTTTTCCAATGTAAGTGCCGCGTTATACGCTGGCAACACTACTACTACCTTTTTTTGATTCAACATGAATGCAGATACAATTTGTAGGTTCAGTGTGCAAAGGTAACTTACCTGACGATAATTCAAAATATAAAACCAATACCATCCATCATGATTTAATTTTAACTGTTATTTATTATTTATCTTTGTTCCTTACATTTTTGGCATCATATTTTCTCAAATTTTTGTTAACAAAAAGCAAAAACGCATGTTAAATCAACTACCAACGGGAATCCAACGTAACCACAGCGTTTCTCTCAAACGCAGCGTAGCATTGCCGTTAGTATATCTGGCTGAAAAACTTACTGTGAAAAATTGGATGAAACTAGTACCCGTATTCGTTGTCTTGCTGCTTTCTCTGAACGCCATGGCGCAGGAACCGGAGTTAAAATCTACTGTATCTCCTACCATTAAGACCCAGGATACTACTATCCGGCACATTATTGAGGAATTACAGCGTATTACAGACAGCGACAAACAGAACTCAAATTATATTCAGGCCCTCCTCCAGGGTAAAGAATTGGATAATATCAGTAAATATGAACTGATTAAATCCAATATCATCAATGCCAGCGAAACTTATTACCTGCTGAACAAAAAGATCATTGACCTGAAATCACGTACCACCACCAACAATCTGGACGTGTTCATCACGTCCCTGAACAACCCGGAAAGTAAGGCCCTTGGCTTCTCGCTGAGCGACCGTATCGTGGATCTGGTGGAAAAAATCATTCTGAAAAACAAATCGGAAAAAGGGGATAAAAACAGTAAAATCGTAGAATCCACCAAATCTATCATCAACAGTCCCATTTTCCAGAGCTTTACCAGTCTGACGCCGCCCCTGGCCATCGCCAACTCGGTAATGAACTTCCTGCACAGCGTGAGCGTGAATAACAAACAGATTAACCAGAAATCCTTACAGGACTTCGAAAAAGAACTGAATAAATACGTAGTGTACTATACTGCTCTCAATGATGCTAACCAGAAGTTCGAATATGGACTGAACTTCAATAAGGATCAATTGGGCCTCCTCCAGGAAAATCTGTTCGATCACCTGTCATTCACCGCTACCAGCCTGAAATTCCCTCCTCCTCAGAAAGGAAATCAGTCGCTGAGCGCTACCATGAATGATTACTTCTTCGACTTCAAAAAAGAAAAAGTGATCGACTTCTTCAATCAGTTGGAAAATAAATATACCGGCAAAAACAAACGTATCGACTACGAATCCCTGCTGAGAGAAAATCCAAACCTGAAAGAAGTAAACAACCAATTGGAAGACCTGGTTCTACAAACAAAACGTTTCGAAAACCTGTACAATGAGTACTTCACCCTGCTGGATTCTTATTATAGCAAAGTAAACAACGGGCTGAAAATCGCACAGGACAATGGTCTTGCTGAAAAGAGCGTCATCGATAACAAACAAGCAGAATTCAGATCACTGAAAACAGAAGCCGTACAAGAAATCCAGGCCTCTATCAATATCAGGGAACTGTATCAAAACACCGAAAAAATTAAATACCGCTACAGAATATTCTAAGCGGAGTCCCAACTATATAGGCATTGGGGATTTGAGGATTAAAACATCCTCAAATCCCCAATTTCTTTTTCAGGTTATATAGATTTTATCAATAACTTTACATCCTCAAAGCAAGGAAATGACGACTGTACAACTGGAGTATATTGTTGCGGTAGACACCTACAGAAGTTTTGTAGTAGCAGCAGAAAAGTGTTTTGTAACACAACCAACGCTGAGCATGCAGATCCAAAAACTGGAGGATGAGCTGGGGATCAAGCTGTTTGACCGCAGTAAATTGCCAGTAGTACCAACAGAAATCGGATCCGCTGTCATAGCACAAGCACGGATCATCCTGAAAGAAAATGCCCGTATTCGGGAAATCATAGCAGACCAGAAAAAAGAAGTCCAAGGCAATCTGAAAGTAGGTATTATCCCCACACTAGCGCCTTATCTACTGCCACGCATCCTTACCGGCTTCATGAAAAAATACCCAAAGGTAAAGCTGGAAATATGGGAATATCCTACCGAACAAATCATGCAGCAACTGAAACAAGAACTGCTGGATTGCGGACTGCTGGCCACTCCCCTGCATAATCCCCACCTGGAAGAACATCCCCTCTTTTACGAATCATTTGTAGTATATACTTCCAAAAACCACGAACTCTATGAGAAAAAGGTCATCCGCCCGGAAGATCTCGATGTGAAGGAAGTATGGCTACTCAATGAAGGACATTGCATGCGCAACCAGGTCCTCAATATCTGTAAAGACAAGTTCACCATGGGGGAATACAAAAACCTGGAATATAATACCGGCAGCGTGGAAACACTGAAACGCATGGTAGACCTCAACGATGGTTATACCATTTTGCCAGAACTCTCCCTCCAGGATTTATCTCCGAAACAACTGAATATGGTGCGCTATTTTAAGACGCCAGAACCAGTTCGTGAGATCAGCCTTGTGACACATAGGCATTTCATCAAACAAGCCTTAATTGAGGCCTTTAAATCCGAAATTCTGGCGCATATCTCTGATAAGATGAAAGCACAGAAGAATAAGAAAGTAGTGGAGATTATCAACGATTAATAAAAGCGATCTAAATACTCCTTGTCCTGCCTGCTGGGCAGGCAGGACGAAAAAAACCGGAAGGTGACGTCGTAGACGTCACCTTCCGGTTTTTTGATATAGCTTCTTCTATATACGCAATAATTATTTTTTTACTGCTGGTTTATAGTATTGCATGGCCTCAGGCATCAACTGCTGCAACTGCGCCACACGACGTTCGTCGCTAGGGTGAGTAGAAAGGAACTCAGGTGGCTTGCTAGAGCTAGCACTCATTTGCGCCATACGCTGCCAAAATGGAATAGCCTCTTGTGGATTGTATCCGGCCATTGCCATGAAAATCACACCCATGTGATCCGCTTCCAGCTCGTTCTGACGGGAAAATGCCAGTATACCAACATTACCACCCACACCCACTGCTTGGTTAAACAGATTCACCGCAGTAGGATTTTTACCCAATGCCAATGAACCAGCTACCTGGATACCTTGGGCTACCATCTGCTGACTCATACGCTCATTACCATGACGAGCAATCGCATGCGCAATTTCGTGCCCCATTACACAGGCCAGCGCGGTCTCATTTTGTGTTACTGGCAAGAGTCCTGTGTATACTACCACTTTACCACCTGGCATACACCAAGCATTCACTTCTTTACTATCTACCAGGTTAAACTCCCATTTATAATTTGCAATAGAAGCACCCTGACCTTTCTGGTTCATGTATTGGGTAACAGAATTGGCTATGCGCTGTCCTACTCTTTTCACCATATCAGCATCTTTGCTGGTGGTTTGAGCAACTACTTTATTGGAAGTCAGAAATGTCTGATATTCCTGTAATGCCATGGATTCCATGGTACTCTCTGGAAGGAGCAACAATTGTTTCCTTTCAGTAATGGGAACGTTCCCACATCCGTAAAGGAATGCGGCTGCGACAGTAAAGGCGAATGCGATCTTTTTCATGGGTTTATTCAATTTTTGCGATAAGCGATGCAAACCTAAGAAATATTTATCTTTTGTGATATGCATAAAAACAAAAGAGCCTATTGCAACATCCGTTCCAATAAGCTCTTTTAATATTATTTAAGAAGATTAATGTTTCTCTTTGCGGTTCTTGAACAAAGGTACTTTGCTCTCATTTCCTTTCAGCAAACGACCAATATTCTTCTGATGCGTAAGTACTACCATCAACGCTACAGCAATAGCAAATATGCGGTAATACAATTCCGGTTCATTGAAGATATACAGTATCAGTACAGGGAATGCAATACTAGCAATGATAGAGCTTAATGATACATATCTTGTCAGAAAAAGAATCATCAGAAATACGCCTACACAGCACAGTGCTACCACCGGTTGAATTGCCAGTACCAAACCGAAAAGAGTAGCAATACCCTTACCACCACGGAAACTAGCCCAGATAGGAAATATATGGCCCAGTACAGCCGCCAGACCCAAACCAATCTGGAAGTTTACCAACTGCGTGAGATGATCGGAATTTTGATAATAAGGAGCCAAATAAGCTAACCTCACTGCCAGTACACCTTTGAGCATGTCTACAATCATCACGAATGTACCAGCCTTAGGACCCAACACCCTGAAAGTATTAGTGGCGCCAGCATTTCCGCTGCCGTACTCCCGGATGTCCATCCCAAATACACCTCTACTTACCCATACAGCCGTAGGTACAGATCCTATCAGATAAGCGCAAAAAAGCAATAAAAATTCTGTCATCACAATAAGTTAGGTAATGCTAAGATAACGAATATTGTGTTAAAATTAAGCGAATATTAGGAAAGTTTATAACACAAAAGTTGGAAATTCAATAACTTTCATATGTGTTTTTCGCATAATTTCTATTGCACGATAAACTGCAGTGCCAGCCAGTTGTCTTTCTCAATTTTGCGCTGCAATTCAAATCCATGAGGAGTGGCTGCGGCCAGAATTTGTGTCTCGTCAGATGGCATGATACCACTTAGCAAAAGTATACCGCCAGGGGATAAAAGCCGGCGCATATCTGCCATAAAGTGCAACAGTATATTACAATTGATATTCGCTAGCAATATATCATATTTTTGGGAAATATCGCTCAAATTATCCGCCTGCCACACTTTTACCTTAGTGGTATGGTTCGCTTCTAGGTTCTCAAGGGTGTTATTCACCGCCCACTCGTCATAATCAATCGCATCCACTACTGCCGCTCCCATCATCTCCGCCAGAATCGCCAATATACCAGTACCTGTTCCAAAATCAAATACCCGACGCCCTTCAAAGGATAAATCCTTCATCAATCGAATCATGGAAGAGGTTGTAGCATGATGCCCCGTTCCAAACGCCATTTTAGGGGTAATCTCTATGTCGTACTGCGGCTGCGGCACAAATGGCGCATGAAAGTTCGCACGAATACCGCAAAAATTATCTACCAATACCGGCTGAAAATTACTCTCCCATACTGCATTCCAGTTCTGCTGTTGGATCAATTCCTGCGTATAGGTAATACCGTTAGTTCCCAGTAACTCTTCCAACACGCTTGCATCAAAATCTCCCTCCGGAATAAACGCTACCAGTGCCGTTTCCTGCTCCTCAAACCCCTCATAACCAACAGCCGATAACTGCGCGATCAGCAACTCCGCGACCTCGCCCGTTGCCTGTATTGTAATTGCGATGTGTGACATAAGCGGCAAAGATAACTGAATCCCCGCTATTATATGCGTCAGATGAAGTTGTTGAAAAAAATTGAAATAATATTATATTTGATTTTTATAATATCTATATACCTATGAAAACACTACTCATGCTGTTGTCTGCCATGACAATCTCCTGTGCAGCTATGGCACAAACCACTGTTATCAAGGTTCCCCCTCCGGAAGAACCCATGACCGATTCTATTATCTATGATGGGGAAAACGTCACCATCATCATCAACCGGGTATTCCTAATGGATTTTATGAAAACAATGGATACTTCCCTCCCACGCCAACAGTACAATGGGAAGGCTTTTAACCACGTGTCTTTCAAAAACTTCACGAAAGCAGAAATGGCCGCTCACTTTCAGAAAGCCTACTGCTACCTGGCAGATACCACCCATAAAGACTTAAACTTTAGCGCTACAAAAATGTACATGCAATGGGCGGAAGATGAAGGAATTCTCTTACCATACCTGGAATGTATCATACCAGACCTACTCAACCAGGCCAAACTGAAAGTGATTGAGAAATTTGTAAAACCTCAATTACCAGTTACCAGTTACAAAATGATTATGGAAGCGGTGCCAGGGGCTGATTTCAGAGCATTCCGACTAAACAACGGTAAACAGATTTTCAGAGAAAGTACTTATGCAGTGGAACAAAAACTCTCTCCACTATATTCCAGATAATTATTCCGAGAAATATATAAAAACAAAAGCCCGTCGCGCAATGCGACGGGCTTTTTATATAGCAGTTATTTCAGATTATTGTTCATCGAAATAAGGCTCCTGAGGTTTCTCAGGTTGGTTGCGATCTTCGCGAGGACCACGATCTTCACGAGGGCCACGGTCTTCACGCGGACCACGATCACGGAAATCACGTCTGTCGCCACCGCCGTTTCTTCTGTCGTCACGAGGACCACGTCTGTCACCACGATCACCACCACGGTCACCTCTGTCGCCGCGCTCTTCACGCTCAGGACGTTCTACGTAACCTTCTGGTTTTGGCATCAGCACTTTACGGCTCAGTTTGAACTTACCTGTTTTAGGATCTGTACCAGTCAGTTTTACTTTCACGGTTTCACCTTCAGACAGTACGCCTTCCATAGTATCCAGACGTTTCCAAGATACTTCAGAAATGTGCAACAGTCCTTGTTTGCCAGGCATGAATTCTACGAATGCACCATAAGGCATGATAGATTTCACAACAGATTCATATACTTCACCTACTTCAGGAACAGCAACAATACCTTTAATCCATTTCAGCGCTTTTTCCAGACCTTCTTTCTGTGCAGAGAAGATACTTACTTCACCAGTTTCACCAACTTCTTCGATGTTGATGGTAGTACCAGTTTCACGCTGAATTTCTTGGATAATTTTACCACCTGGTCCAATCACAGCACCGATGAATTCACGATCGATGATGATTTTCTCCATACGTGGAGCATGTGGTTTAGGTTCAGGACGAGCAGCAGGAACCGCAGCATACATCGCATCGATGATGTGCAGACGTCCTTTGTTTGCTTGTGCCAGCGCCTGACGCATTACGTCCATGCTAAGACCATCCACTTTGATATCCATTTGGATACCGCAGATACCATCGCGGGTACCAGTTACTTTGAAGTCCATATCACCCAAGTGATCTTCATCACCGAGGATATCGGTCAGTACTGCCCATTTGCCATCAGCAGCGCGGGAGATCAGACCCATTGCCACACCAGAAACGTGTTTAGGCAAAGGTACACCAGCGTCCATCAGTGCCAGGGAACCAGCACATACAGTAGCCATGGAAGAAGAACCGTTAGATTCTAGGATATCAGAAACAACCCTCACCGTGTAAGCGTATTCGCTACCTGGCATCATCTGCTTCAGGGAACGCATCGCCAGGTTACCGTGACCCACCTCACGACGACCAGGGCCGCGCATAGGTTTCACTTCACCGGTAGAGAATGGAGGGAAGTTATAGTGGAGAATAAATTTAACGTAGTTAGAAGTAGCTGCACTTTCGATCAGCAACTCATCTTCAGGAGTACCAAGGGTTACAGAAGTCAAAGACTGTGTTTCACCACGAGTAAACAGGGCAGAACCATGCGGAGAAGGCAGGATATCTATTTCCATTGCCAGCGGACGAACTTGCTCCAGTGAACGACCATCCAAACGGATTTTTTCGTCCAGGATCATGTTACGAATCACTTCTTTCTCCAGATCATGGAAGTATTGACCTACCAGTGGCTGATCTTCTTCAGGTAATTCACCCAGAGATTCTTTCAGCTCCTCTGCAATTTTCTTGAAAGCATCGCTGCGATCATGTTTTGCAGAAGCAGATTTTGCTACCTGGTAAATTTTATCTTTTGCGAAAGCAGCAATTTTTGCTTGCAGCTCTTCGTTAGTATGCGGTTTAGTGTATTCACGCTTGCCAGTCACACCTTTCAGTTGAGCCAGTTCTTGCTGTGCTTTCACTTGCACGCGGATAGCAGCATGCGCAGCTTCAATCGCCTGGATCAGGTCTTCTTCCTGACACTCCTTACTTTCACCTTCCACCATCATGATGTTCTTATCGGTAGCGCCGATAATGAAGTCCATGTCAGCTTTAGGGAGCTCGGAACGGTTAGGATTGATAACATATTTACCTTCTATACGGGCAACGCGAACTTCAGAAATAATTTCCTGAATAGGTACGTCGGAAACAGCCAGTGCAGCAGATGCAGCCAAACAAGCCAGCGCATCCGGCATCACTTCAGGATCTGAAGACACCAGTGTTACAAGTACCTGTACTTCGCAGAAGTAATCATCGGGGAACAGTGGGCGCAATGCACGGTCGATCAAGCGGGAGATCAGTACCTCGTAGTCTGACAGACGGCCTTCACGTTTGAAGAAAGAACCTGGGATACGGCCAGCAGATGCAAATTTTTCCTGGTAGTCAACAGTAAGCGGGAAGAATGACTGGCCTGGTTTTGGTTCTTTATTGGCAACAACTGTCGCCAGCAGAATGCAGTCACCCAGACGCACCGTAACCGCACCATCAGCCTGACGGGCTAATTTGCCGGTTTCGATAGTCACTATACGACCGTCTCCTATATCGAACTTTACTGAAATAGGTGTCAGATTCATAAAAAAGTGAGGATTAATAATTGAAAGCAATGTGCAACATGACGTTGTTCCTTTACAGACAATCAGTTAACGGAACAACAAAACATATACATACAAAAAAACTATTCCCAACCAGAAAGTTGGGAATAGCACTATAATTAAGTCTTGGTTATTTCCTGATACCTAACTTCTCAATCAGGGCACGGTAGCCGCTGAGGTTAGTTTTTGACAGGTAAGAAAGTAAACGCTTTCTCTGACCTACCATTTTCATCAGACCACGGTGAGTAGAGAAATCTTTTTTATTTGCTTTCAGGTGATTGGAAATGCTGTTGATACGCTCAGTCAGCAGTGCAATTTGTGCTTCCACGGAGCCTGTATTTTTCTCGCTTCCACCAAATTCCTTAAAAATATTGGCTTTCTTTTCAACAGTTAAGTAAGACATCTTGAATAATAATAAGTAATAATAATTTTTTTTGTCGCTATTTTTCCGGTGCAAAGGTAATTTAAAAAATACGAAATACCAATTTACCAGGGAATATATAATTATTTCAGAACTATTTATATGCATAAATAACTCTGATTCAATCATTTCATTATAATAACCCGCTTAAAAAAGTCAAGCGGACTCGCAATACCTGCGAAGTGCAGTACCTGCACAAGGCTGACCGAAAAGTCTATTTACATTCGTGATACTTGCGGTAGCAACCGCGTGAACAACGGCAAAGATAACAGAATTAAGATTATTTATCTGCCCTTCGGGAGATGACAGTCGCTCTGCCCACTACCTCCCTACGAAGAAAAGTTCACAGCGGCATTATCTGTCACATGCCCATTTTCTGTACGCAGTACCCTAGATGGGAATTTCTGTAACACAATATAATCATGTGTAGCCATCACAATAGCAGTACCTTCCCGGCATATACGGAACAATAACTGCATAATGCCATCAGAAGTTTCCGGATCCAGATTACCGGTTGGCTCATCCGCGAGAATCAGACGAGGAGAGTTCAGCATCGCTCGTGCAATGTCTACACGCTGCTGCTCACCACCACTCAACTCATAAGGCATCTTGAATCCTTTTGTACCCAAACCTACCTTATCCAATACATCTGTAATCTTTTCCTCGATCTGTTTATTATCCTGCCATCCAGTTGCTCGGAGCGCAAATTTTAAATTGTCGTGCACATTCCTATCCGTCAATAACTGGAAATCCTGAAATACAACCCCCAAATTACGACGCAGATATGGCACCTTCTTCCAGTCCATCTTCTTCAAATCAAAACCTACCACCTGGCCAGTACCATCCTTTAATGGCAAATCGCCATATAACGTCTTCAGCAAACTGGACTTACCGGTTCCCGTCTTCCCAATGAGATACACAAACTCCCCCTTGTTTACGGTAATATTCACATCAGACAATATCAGAGAATTTCCCTGATATACACTTGTATTCGTCAACTGTATAATTGGCTGTTCGGGCGTCATGTAGCGTTTTTCGTTTAGTTCTAGCTTGTAAGAAACAAAAATAACCAATTCGTATATAACTTCTTACGTAATCTCATAATAATTACAGATACCCCCCATTTTTTACCCCTTCCCCTCCCAAATTGACCATTTTCCAGCCTTTTTATCCCGTTTTTACCATTTCCATTCTCTCAAACTAATCTTTTAGTAGAAAAACTAATAAATTAGTTGTTCAACTAAAAAATTAGTTATAGTTTTATTCCAGCAAGTAAAATATACCGCATCATGAAACCATTGACCAAAGCAGAAGAACAAATTATGCAGGCCCTCTGGCAAACAGGACCCGCATTTGTGAAAGATATTATCGAGGCGATGCCGGAACCTAAACCACACTATAACACCGTGTCTACCTTAATCAAAATTCTCATTGAAAAGGGATTCGTGGAATTCAAAGTATTCGGCAAATCACATCAATACGCCCCTACTATCACCCGGGAAGCCTACAGCCATAAAACCGTGAGCAACCTGGTAAAAGGATACTTCGAAGGTTCTGTGAGCAACCTAGTCTCCTTCTTCGTGAAAGAAAAAGATATCAGCGTACAGGAATTGGAAAAACTAGTGGAACATATCAAAGATGCCCAAAAACATTCCAAATGAAAATACTCACCTATCTGCTCCAGGTGATCAGTTGCTCCGGTATCCTCTATGGCTACTACCTGCTGGCCCTGCGCAATAAAAAATTCCACGAGTGGAACAGGTACTACCTCTGCCTACTACCACTGGTATCCCTGCTGGTACCCCTCCTGAAAATCCCGCTGGAAGCCAATCACACAGATGCCTCTTTCGTATATGCTTATACGTATAAAGCGGTTACTATTCGGGAGGGACTTACCAGTCAGTCTACCTTCAATTATCAGGACTGGCTCAGCGCCGCCTACTCGCTCATTGCCAGCCTTCTATTAATCCGTCTCTTGGTATCCTGCTGGCGCATTATTCGCCTGGCAAAGCGCCTGCCACAGGAACCCATTCAGGATTATGTGCTCGTGGCATTAGATAAACCAGCCAGCCCGTTTTCCTTCTTTTCCTGGATATTCTGGCACCACAACACGCCATTATATGATGAACAGGGCAAACGAATGCTGCAACATGAGCTGGTACATGTACGCCAGCAACACAGCTTCGATAAAATATGGATGAACATCATCAGCGCTGTATGCTGGTTCAATCCTATATTCTACCTGACTAAAAAGGAACTCGCCCTCGTTCACGAATTCATTGCCGATAAACATGCCGCCGGAAAGGAAATCTCCGGATATGCGGAAGCCATCCTCCAGAACGCCTTTCAGAGCAAACAATTCGCTATAACAAATGACTTTTTTTATCCGCCAATCAAAAGACGTATTCTTATGCTTACACAATTCCAAAAAGACAGATTCAGCTATCTGCGCCGCGTGATGATACTCCCAGTAGCAGGTATTATTTTTTGTTCCTTTGCTTTCGTGGCTGCAGCGAAACAAGCTCCAATGCCTGTTGCAGCAGGTGTAACCACCACAACGCACCACGGTTATCCTGAAAAGCCGGCCATTTTCCCAGGTGGAGAAAACGCGCTGGAAGCATTCCTTATCAAAAACTTGAAATACCCTAAAACCGCTATAGACAATAAAATCAGCGGTACCGTAATGGTGCATTTCACTGTTGATGCAAATGGTAAAATCACCAATGCCCGCACCACCACCGGCAAGCCGCAGATCAGTAAGGAACTGGATGAAGAAGCACTCCGCGTAGTAAACAGTATGCCCAACTGGCTTCCAGCAGAGCAAAACCATAAAGGAGTATCCTCTGAAATCGCGTTACCAATCACCTTCCTGCTCCCAGGCACACCACAAGAGCAAGTATTGACTTTCGTGGAACACCCGCCTCACTTTCCTGGTGGCGACGAGGCATTAAATCAATACCTTGCTAAAAACATTAAATATCCGAAAGAAGCGCAGGCTAGAAAGAAACAAGGCACGGTTTTCCTCCAATTTACAGTAGGTGCAGATGGCAAAATCAGAGATGCAAAAATCGTAGGTAGGATATTGGGGGATGGATTAGAAGAAGAAGGACTACGCGTGGTAAATTCCATGCCACAATGGACTCCAGGCACACATGAAGGTAAAAAGGTGGCAGTACAATATAATCTGCCCATTCGGTTTCAACTCAGTAAATAACTTTCCTCCCGACCATTAAAAAAGCCGGTATCTGCAGATACCGGCTTTTATTTTTCTTCTAAACAACACAACATTAATTATAAACAAAAGTGCCTGCAGGCGCTTTAACGGTTACTTGTTTCTGTTCTGCAGCCTCTACCCTTCCGATAATCTGTGCATCAATATTAAAGCTCTTGGAAATCGCAATAATATCTGCTGCAATCGCTTCCGGTACATACAGTTCCATACGATGGCCCATGTTAAATACCTGGTACATCTCTTTCCAAGAAGTGCCTGATTGCTCTTGAATCAGCGTAAACAAAGGAGGTACAGGGAAGAGGTTGTCTTTAATGACATGCAATTTCTCAATGAAATGCAGCACTTTCGTTTGTGCACCACCACTGCAATGCACCATTCCATGAATCTGCGGACGGAACTGCTCCAGGACTTTCTTAATCACTGGTGCATAGGTACGGGTAGGTGACAATACCAGTTTACCCGCGTCTACCTGACCAAATCCAGGGATATCAATTTTATCAGTCAATGCTTTATTACCACTGAAAACCAATTCATAAGGAATTCCTGGATCAAAGCTTTCTGCGTATTTCTCTGCAATAGCCTTATGGAATACATCATGACGAGCGCTGGTCAGTCCATTGCTGCCCATACCACCATTGTAGCTACTTTCGTAAGTCGCCTGACCATAGGATGCGAGTCCTACTACTACATCTCCCGCTTGGATACGATCGTTAGAAATCACATCCTCTCTTTTCATACGGCAAGTAACCGTAGAATCCACGATGATGGTACGTACCAGGTCACCCACATCGGCAGTTTCCCCACCAGTGGAATAAATGCTGATACCATGATTGCGTAGCTCTGCCAGAATTTCTTCTGTACCATTGATAATAGCGGCAATCACTTCACCTGGCAGCAGTTGCTTATTACGACCGATGGTGGAGGAAAGCAAAATATTATCAGTAGCGCCTACACACAGCAGGTCGTCCATGTTCATGATAATAGCGTCCTGGGCAATGCCTTTCCAAACGCTGAGATCACCGGTTTCTTTCCAGTAAACATAAGCCAGGGAAGATTTTGTACCGGCGCCATCGGCATGCATAATATTGCAATAGGCCTCATCACCACCAAGAATATCGGGCACTATTTTACAGAATGCTTTCGGGTAAAGCCCCTTGTCAATGTTCTTAATGGCGTTATGCACATCTTCCTTGCCTGCGGAAACTCCACGTTTGGCGTAAATATTCTGATCCACCTGGAATTTGAGATTTAGTAATTTAGAGATAGTAGAAATTGCTTCCGGCTGCAAAAGTAACAGATTCCGCGCAGAATGCCCGCCGAATGTGTTAGATTTGCGGGGCTTTTTGATTGTTATAGAATTATATGCAGGTTCACAGGGACTTAGATCACTTACCGGAATTCCGTAATGCGGTTGTTACCATTGGTACTTTTGATGGCGTGCACCTCGGCCATCGTTACATTCTGCAGCAACTAGAACAGGCTGCTGCGGCCTGCAACGGCGAAACGGTGATCGTTACTTTCGACCCACATCCCCGCGAGGTTTTGGGCAGCTCTCCTCAGTCGGTCAAATTACTGACTACCCTTCCTGAGAAAATTGCCCTCCTGGAAAAACAGGGAATTGACCACTTGGTGGTGGTACCTTTCACAAAGGCTTTTTCTGAATTGTCGGCCCAGGCTTACTTGGAAGACTTCCTCATCTCCCGATTCCATCCACATACCATTATCATTGGCTATGATCATCGTTTTGGACATAACCGTGAAGGGGGACTGGAACTGCTAGAAGCGGAAAAAGAGAAATACGGTTTTGAGCTGATCGAAATCCCTCAACAGGTGGTACATGATCTCACCGTTAGTTCTACAAAAATCAGGAAAAGCTTACAGGACGCCCATATCCGGCTTGCCAATGAACTGCTGGGATACCGTTATTTTATGACCGGCACCGTGGTGCATGGGGATAAAATGGGCCGTCAACTGGGTTTTCCCACTGCCAACCTGAAACTAGCAGATGAACGTAAACTAATTCCGGAAGAAGGTATTTATGCCGTACAGGTATCGCTGAACCGCCACTGGACCACTATTCCAGCGGTGATGAGCATCGGCACCCGACCCACTTTCAACGGTACTGATCTGAGGTTGGAAGTCCACATTTTCGATTTCAACCGTGAAATTTACGGACAAACACTGACCGTTTATTTTGAAGAATATATTCGTGCTAACCAGAAATTTGACAATATCGATGATCTGATAAAACAGATTGCCGATGATACAGATAAAGCGAAGGAAATCCTTTCTAGATAATATTTGCCAGCACAAGAGAACGGCCCGTCAGCTTCGCTGACGGGCCGTTCTCTTGTTTATCCGCACGCCTCTGGCGTGCGGATAAACAAGAGGCAGAAGGTCTATGCCATAATTTTATACATCAATTCTTTCATTAACTCTCCATCTTCCACCCCACTATCGTTAATACCGATACTCCGTAAGTTGTAATGATGCAGCAACAAGATAGCTCTATCTGTTGCTTCCGGGCCATAGAGGCGGGCTGCCGCGATATAATCCTTTACAAAAAAGGGATGTACCCCCAGTGCGGAAGCGATTTCTTTTTCCCCACCTTTCACGACAAAAACGAGGCTCATCTTGGAGAAATAATTATAGAGGGCAGGCAGCATCATTTGCATAGGAGCCGCTTTAGGATTGGCCGCGAAATAAGCAATAATCTTATATACCTTGGCAGCGTTTTTCTGGCCTAATGCGCTTTGCAGCTCAAATACATTGTATTCTTTACTGATCCCTACATATTTTTCAATATCGCTTTCATCGATTTTCTTCTTCTCTGGCAGGTTTACCAGGAGTTTATCAATTTCGTTGGCGATGCGGGAAAGATCGTTGCCAATATGATCCACCAGGAGAATAGCAGCTTTTTGGGAGATAGCCAGTCCTCGACTACTTACATATCCTTCCGTCCAGGCGGGAAGCTGGTTATCATATAATTTTTTAGTGGAGAGGAGTACGCCTTTATCTTTAATCACCTTAGCCATTTTACTCCTTCCATCGATTTTGCCTTGTTTATGGGCCACCACAAACACCGTTGTGCTGAGGGGATTATCGATATAGGCTTCCAGTTTGAGGAGATCACGCATGGCCTGTGCTTCTTTGAGCACAACCACCTGGCGTTCTGCAAACATCGGATAACGACGGCAGGCATTGATGACCGTACTCCAATCCGTATCCTTTCCATAGAGGACAGTAAGATTGAAGCCTTTTTCCGCTTCTTCTAGCAGTTCATGTTCCGCATAGTTCACCACTTGGTCTATGAAGAAGTCTTCGTCTCCTTCCAGCCAGTAAAGCGATTTGAATTTTTTCTGTTTCCAGTCTTTTATTATATCCTGATAGTCCATGGATGGTACGAGCTGTTAAAATTATTTGATCACCACAATATCTTCTGGCAGCAGCAATGGTAATCTTTTGAACCGGAGCAGGAGTTGAGCTACGGCCAGTACATCTTTCTGGCAATAGGTGGCAATTCGTTCCAGGTCTTTTGTTTCCCAGAATACCTTTCCTACCATGCTACCATCTATATCATCCTTGGAAGAATCGATACCCATGATGGCTGTTAGCAGTTTCAGGGAGGTATAATGTTTGAAGTCACCGAAGCGCCAGAGGTGAAGGGTATCCACCACGGGTACTTCCCATGGTTTGAGGCCATGTAGCTGCAGTGATTTCGGCAAAGATAATTGATGTATCACAGAACGGCGGCAAATAAAGGGGATATCAAATTCCCGGATATTATGGCCAGCATACTGGAAACTGGGCATCCTCTCTTGGAACTTTTGAACCAATTCAAAGAAGTTATTCAGCAGTGAAACTTCGTCTTCACTGGCAAAAGATTTCAAGCGTAATTGATATCTGTTATTTTCCAGGTGAAAGAAACCTACTGATATACAAACGATTCTGCCAAACTCAGCAAAAATGCCCGCTCTATCTGCGTATGAAGCATCTTCACTTTCTGATTCTGGCGCAATTTTTGTATTTTTCTCCCGCCAGAGCACCTGCAAATGTGCGGGGAGTAGCTCCAATGCCGCCTCACCTGGCGTCGTCTCTATGTCAAGGAGCAATAACTGATCTAGTCCAATATTAGGTAACACGGATGGAAAACTGTTTTTTTAAACTTGACTATTATTAAATAATTTTAATGCCTACTTTTGAATAACGATTTTTAACCATATAACACATAAACATAAAACAAACAACTATGACGGAGAACACTTTTAACACACCTGCACCGGGATCTCCCGGACCAGAAAAACCCCGCAGCAGTCGGAATGTATTAATTTATGGTATATTGATCGCTGCCCTGGCAGGTACCTGGATATACATGTGGTTCGATAAGAACAAATCTAACGAAATCGTAACTACTCAAAAAGTCCAGATCGATTCATTAAACACTTCACAAGACGCTTTGAAGCAGGAATATGACGCTGCGAATGCACGTCTGGATGATCTGATCAGCCAGAACACACGCATGGACAGTCTCGTGAAAACCAAGGATAAGGAAATCCAGGATATGAAAGCGAGGATTTCCAGTATTCTGAGCAAGAAAAATGCTACACAGTCCGAACTGGCAGAAGCTCGTCGTTTGATTGAGCAATTGAAATCCAACATTGAAGGCTACCAGCAGACTATCGAGCGTCTGGAAGGTGAGAAAATTGTGCTGGCTGGTGAAAGAGATGTAGCACGTAAAGAGAGAGATTCTGTATCTACTGTAAAAGACAGTCTTGGTAAGAAAGTAGAATTGGGTTCTGTACTGCATGCCTCTAATATCAGGCTGGAGCCAATCCGCGTAAAAAATAATGGTAAAGAAGTAGCTACTACTAAAGCCAAGAAAGCGGATATGATGCGCGTAGAATTTGACCTGGATGATAACAGGATTGCACCTACCGGCGACAAAGAAATCTATGTAGCAATTTCTGCTCCTGATGGATCACCACTGGCAGTAGAAGCGCTGGGTTCTGGCAAATTCACACTGGAAGATGGTACTGAGAAACTGTATACAGCTAAGAAAACTGTAAACTATGTACAAGGTCAGAAACAAGCAGTATCTATGGATTGGAAACAGAATTCTGATTTCAAACCAGGTGACTATGCGGTAGAAATCTATCACAATGGCTTTAAAATTGGTCAAGGCAAAGTGACTTTGAGAAAGGGTGGATTATTTTAATGACTTGTTAATACATACAAGAAATTGCGAAAAGGCGGAACAGTTGTTCCGCCTTTTCTGTTTAAATGCGACAAAAAGTTCAACTTTTTTCTCTTGATGCTTTGTTAATGATTAGTTATTGGAGAAAAGTTATATATAAAAATAAAATTAAATTAACGTTCTTTGTGTTCATAATCAGAAAGAGATAGCCGGAGGCCAGTAAGCACTGGAACAAAGAAACCAATGCATTAAAGCAGCTAGTGACCAGGACGTTTATCGTGTCGGAAAACCCATATTAAAACTAATCGATTGCAGATTTCAGATTATCCTATTCAAACCCTGAAGTCGGAAGATCCTTTGTTTTAACTATGCCGATCCGGCTCGTTAATCAAATGAAAAATTGATGCTTTACCTGCCTAAAGCTATTACCGGAATAGTTCAGAAGCCCAATTAATACATAAGCATGGAAGACATCAACAAAATAGTGTACGTTGTAGATGATGATGAGATATTTCATTTCATCATTAAAAAAATGTTGGTACAGCAGGACGACAATCTGGTTGTGACATCATTTCTTTGTGCAGAGGAAGCCCTGGACCATCTAGCAGCCGTACCTCAGCCGCCATTGCCTTCTCTTATTATCCTGGACATGAATATGGACCGTATGAATGGATGGGATTTTATAGAGGCGTATCGTGGTCTGAAAACATCCCTCAAAAACTCGATTCCGATTATTATGTGTTCATCCTCTGTGGATGTTCGGGATTTGCAAAAAGTGGAAAAGACGCCGGAGTTAATGGCGTACATCACAAAGCCCCTGGACAAAAACAAACTAAAGGTGATTGAGGAATATCTCTAAAAGAAAAGGCCCTCTCTGCTGCGCAGAGAGGGCCTTTTAGATTTATGTATCTTAACGACTATGCTAATACCGCGTTGCCGTACATTTCTTCACGCAGTGTCTTCACTCTCTCGTCTGCCAGGTATTCATCAAAGGTCATCATTCTGTCGATAATGCCTTTAGGCGTCAGTTCGATAATACGGTTAGCTACGGATTGCATGTAGGTATGGTCATGTGTAGTGAACAGTACGATACCTTTATAGTTGATCATGCTTTCGTTGAAAGACTGGATAGACTCCAGATCCAAGTGGTTGGTAGGCTCATCCAAGATTACCACGTTTGGATCTTGCAGCATCATGCGACTGAGCATGCAACGTACTTTCTCACCACCGCTCAATACGGAAGTTTTCTTCATGATCTCATCACCACCGAAAAGCATCTTACCGAGGAAGCCACGCAGGAATGGTTCATCTACATCTGTTACGTGCGCAGGCACATACTGACGTAACCAATCCAGCAGGTTTACATCCTTATCGGTGAAGAATTCTGAGTTATCGTTCGGCAGATATGCTTTGGTAACGGTAGTTCCCCATTCCATTTTACCACTGTCGGCAGCTACTTCGTCGTTGATTACTTGGAAGAAGGTAGTCAGTGCCAGGTGGTCTTTAGACAAGAAGGCAACTTTATCTCCTTTATTCACAGAGAAAGTAACATCTGTAAACAGTTTGCGGCCATCAACAGATTTTTCCAGTTTCTCTACGTTCAGGATCTGGTTACCAACTTCACGGATTTGTTTGAAGATGATACCAGGATATTTACGGTTGGAAGGCTGGATATCTTCGATAACCAATTTTTCCAATGCTTTCTTACGGGAAGTAGCCTGTTTAGACTTGGAAGCGTTCGCAGAGAATCGGGCGATAAAGTCCATGAGGTCTTTACGCTTATCTTCCATTTTCTTGTTCTTATCGGCAATCTGACGGGCCATCAATTGGGATGACTCATACCAGAAGGAGTAGTTACCGCTGAAGATCTGGATTTTCGCACGGTCAACGTCCGCAACGTGCGTACATACGGCATCCAAGAAGTGACGGTCGTGGGATACAACGATCACGATGTTTTCGTAATCTGCCAGGAAGTTCTCCAACCAACCGATCGTTTCCACGTCCAAGTCGTTGGTAGGCTCATCCAAGAGCAGGATATCAGGATTACCGAACAGCGCCTGTGCTAAGAGCACACGTACTTTCATGCTACCTGCAATATCTTTCATTAATACATTGTGCAGTTCTTCTTTTACACCCAGGTCGCCCAGCAGTACGCCGGCATCACTTTCAGCCGTATAACCGCCCATTTCGCCATACTCGCCTTCCAGCTCGCCTGCACGGATACCGTCTTCTTCAGTGAAATCCTCTTTCGCATAAATGGTATCACGCTCGTTGGCAATCTCCCACAGCTTCTTGTTGCCCATTAATACTGCATTCAGTACCGTAACTTCATCAAATTCAAAGTGGTTCTGTTTCAGTACGGACATGCGCTCGCCGGGAGTGATTTCCACGGTACCTTTGTTCGGCTCGATTTCACCGGACAATATCTTCAGGAAAGTAGACTTACCTGCTCCATTGGCCCCAATCACACCATAACAGTTCCCTTTTGTGAAATTGAGGTTTACTTCGTCAAACAATACTCTCTTTCCAAAAGAGAGGGTTACGTTTTTAACACTGATCATGCTGGCTATGTAAATTTTGAAGCCGCAAAGTTACGAATATATACCCGGCTTTCCAAGTTAACAGCAAGTTAGCAAGTCAGCAAAAAATACAGGCATTAATAAACTATTAGTGAAAGTTTTATATATTGGCTTATACTTCATATATATCTATGCCCGATCATCAGAATATTCATTACGCCAGATGAACTGTAAGCCGCCAGAAAAGCAGCGTAAACAATTCTCCCAAAGGCTATTTATCCACTTTTTAACGATATCAGCCTTGGGGTAATATCATCCCACCAAAAACTTGATAGCTGTTAAATTATTATACCGAAGTTCATAAAATTGATACCCTGCTAAATGCAGGTACCGATCCAGCCACTATCGCCACCAAATCTGCAATGTCCCTGGCAGAAGTGCAAGCTACCATTCGCACTATTCAGACCTATGAAGCCGCCCACCCTGGCACCGATCTATGCCAAATCTATGTACCTGGATAATTTCGCCGATACACTGGAATTGGATATGAACAAATTATGAGCTGTATCATGAAATCTATTTCGTCCGTATCTTTAGCGCAAAATAACTGCCGCTATGACTGATTATAATCAGGTTTTTGAGAACAACAGAAGGTGGGTTGCTTCTAAAACAGCCACTGAAGCCGATTTCTTTGAGAAAATGGTGGATTCCCAATCACCCAAATATCTTTACATTGGTTGTAGCGACAGCCGTGTACCTACGAATGAAATTATGGGCCTGGAAGCCGGGGAAGTATTCGTACACCGCAACATTGCCAATCTCGTCTGCAATACAGACTTGAATGTGATGTCTGTGATCAACTATGCAGTGGTACACCTGGAAGTGAAACACATCGTAGTTTGTGGTCACTATAATTGTGGCGGCGTGAAAGCTGCTATGCAACCACAAGACCTCGGTATCCTAAATCCATGGCTCCGGAATATCCGGGATGTATATCGCCTGCACATGGATGAGCTCAACAGTATCACTAATGAACATGAACGTTACAATCGCCTGGTAGAACTGAACGTACAGGAACAATGCATCAATATTGTCAAAACGGCTGCTGTTCAGAAAATGTATACCAATCGCGGCTACCCTACTGTTCATGGTTGGGTATACGATCTTAAGAATGGCTTACTGAAAGATCTCCAAATCGATTTCGAAGGGGTACTTCACGAAATACAACGTATTTACGACCTGACTGGTCAAGGCCTGATGAAGAATGATCCTGAATAATTACAACTAATAACTATGGGTCCTATCGGTATTTTTGACTCAGGCTATGGCGGCCTGACGGTCATGAAAGAGATTGTAGCTGAGCTACCGGATTTCGACTATATCTACCTCGGAGATAATGCCCGCGCCCCTTATGGCAACCGGGGATTTGACTCCATTCATACCTATACCCTACAATGCGTTCAGCAATTGTTCCATATGGGATGTCCACTGGTGATCGTAGCCTGTAATACCGCTTCTGCCAAAGCACTCAGAACCATTCAGCAAAAGGATCTGCCGAATATCGCTCCAAACAATAGGGTACTGGGCGTTATCAGACCTACTACTGAAATGGTAGGCTCTATCACGCAAACAGGAGAAGTAGGTATCCTCGCTACCAACGGTACGGTTAATTCAGAATCCTACCCGATAGAAATTGCCAAATTCTATCCGCATGTGAAAACATTCCAGCAAGCCTGCCCGATGTGGGTACCGCTGATTGAGAATAATGAACATGACAACGAGGGCGCGGATTACTTCGTGAAAGAATATCTCGATAAAATCCTCTCCCAATCTACTAATATCGATACCCTGGTATTGGGCTGCACCCACTACCCTTTGCTGATGCGCAAAATACGGCAGCATCTGCCAGGTGGGATCACGGTACTGGCACAAGGAAAAATCGTCTCCCGCAGCCTAAAGGAATACCTGAAAAGACATCCTGAAATGGAAAAGCGGCTAACGAAAACGCATAAACGTACTTTCTATACAACAGATGATCCTGGGATCTTTGATAAGATGGCGGAGATTTTCTTTGGACATGCAGTTTCTTCTGAAAAGATTGATGCAGAAAAATTATAATTAAGAAACTGTATCAAAAAATGGGAAAAGGGAAATGATGTCTGCGACATCATTTCCCTTTTCCCATTTTTTCGTCGCCCCTGCCCGCTGGGCAGGGGCGACAAGCAGGATAGCTTTTTTATCCTGCCGCTTTTAAGACGACAGGCTGGAGCGTTTTTTAATATCCTTCCAATTTTAACAAGAATGCGAATTCCAATGCCTTATCCTTCAGGGCTTCAAATCTCCCGGAAGCCCCTCCATGGCCGGTTTCCATATTCGTATGCAATAACAACAAATGATGATCGGTTTTCATCTCTCTCAACTTGGCCACCCATTTTGCAGGTTCCCAGTATTGCACTTGTGAATCATGTAGTCCGGTTGTTACCAACACATTCGGATAGTCAGTACGACGCACATTATCATATGGAGAATAAGACAGCATATAATCATATGCATCTTTGTTCTTAGGATTGCCCCACTCATCGAATTCCCCGGTGGTAAGCGGTATGCTCTCATCCAGCATGGTGGTAACTACATCTACGAATGGCACCTGTGCTACCATACCATTCCACAACTCCGGACGCATGTTCATCACTGCACCCATCAACAGGCCGCCAGCACTGCCACCCATGGCATATAAATGTGCCGGTGAAGTATATTTTTCCCTGACCAGAAAATCAGCGCAATCTATGAAATCAGTAAAGGTGTTTTTCTTCTTGAACATCTTCCCATCTTCATACCACTGACGACCCATATCTTGCCCGCCGCGGATGTGAGCGATGGCATATGCAAAGCCACGATCCAGTAAACTGAGGGTCGTGGAACTGAAATATACATCCATGCTATGTCCGTATGATCCGTATGCATATAGCAATAGCGGGCGACTCCCGTCTCTCGTAAAACCTTTACGATACACAATAGATACAGGTACCGATGTGCCATCGGTGGCTACTGCCATTAAACGCTCTGAGACGTACTGCGACTGATCATATCCCCCCAACACTTCCTGGCGGCGCTTCAGCACGGATTCCTGCGTCTGCATGTTATAATCATACACGGAGCTGGGCGTTATCATAGATACATAGCCATAGCGAAGCTGGAAGCTGTCCATCTCCGGATTATTGCTGATATAGGCAGAATAAGCAGGTTCAGAGAATTTGATATATTGCTCCTTGCCAGTTCTGAATTCGATAATACGAATCTGCGTGAGCCCTTGGCTACGCTCATTCAGAGCCATATATTCCCGGAAAAGCGAGAGCTCCTCCAGCAATACATCACTACGATGCGGAATTAATTCCTGCCAATGCTCCCTGGAAGTCTGATCCAGCGAACATTGCATCAGTTTGAAATTCAGCGCGTCCCAGTTGGTGAGTATATAAAATTTATCATCGCGATGATCCACCTGATAGAGCATTTCACGGGTACGCGGATGAAATACCACGAACTCCGCTTCTGGCGTTTTAGCGCTGATATAGCGGATTTCAGATGTTAGCGTGCTCTCGCTGGTGATCATAATATATGCACCGGATTTGGTTTTATGAACACCTACATCAAAGGTTTCATCTGTTTCTACATATACCTCTTTATCATCGGTTATGCCCAGCACGTGGCGCATTACACGGTCAGACCGCAAGGTAACAGGATCTTTTCGTGTATAGAACAACGTTAGATTATCTGCCGCCCAGGTGTATGAAGGCGATGTATCCAGGATACTGTCTGGCAGCAGTTCTCCGGTGCTCAGGTCTTTTATGCGAAGGGTATATTTACGGCGACTTACCGTATCAATGCCATAAGCTAGCAGTCGCGCATCCGGACTGATAGTGAGTCCACTCACCTGGCAGTAGCTATGTCCTTCTGCCAGGATATTCACATCTAGGATGATTTCCTCCGGGTTGTCCAGGTGCTCTTTTTTGCGGCAATAGATGGGATATTCTCTCCCCTCTTCGAATCGGGTATAGTAATAGTAGCCGTTTTTCAAATAGGGCACGCCCATATCTGTTTCTTTAATACGGCCTTTCATCTCATGGAAAAGCTGTTCCCGCAACTCTTTTTGAGGAGCAAGAACAGCTTCCAGGTATGTATTTTCGGCATTCAGGTAATCAATTACCTGTTGATTTTCGCGATCATTCAGCCAGTAATAGTCATCTTGACGGGTATGTCCGTGGATGGAAAGTTTTTTTGCGATCTTCTCTGCGGACGGTGGGGTAATGTTTTCCATGCTCATCTTGCATTGTTTTGAATGCAGATAAAAATACGGAAAATATTACCTATACGATTTTCATGGCCACCGGATCCCAATGAATCAATTGTTTGCTGAAATAACTTTCGTTAGAAAGCAGTGCTGGACCGGCTGCACGGAGGCCGAAAGTTGCATCTTCCACCACTTGTTTGCCGGTGCGTACCGATTCAAAGAAATTCCGGAAGTGATCTAAGCGATCATCATAGCCTGCAGGAGCAGTAAAATTAGAGGTGGTTACCTCCGCCTTACTAGGATTAGCCCCATATTGTTGTTTATAATTATCGACAAACTGTTGCTGAGTGGCCTCTGGGAAAGTATTGAAGGTGTCCCATCCGCCATAGCCGGGCGCCTGCGGCAGTTTATGTTTTTTGATTTTGAATTCGTTGCCACCGAGTTCCATCACGCCATCCGTACCGATAAGGCGCGTAAACTCGCCACCACCGCCACCATCCGCGAAATTCACCCGCAGCGTCATTTGGAAAGCAGGGTGTGTACTGGTGGCAGGATAATCGAAAATAGCCACTACTACATCTGGCACATCTCTGCCATCCTTCCACTGCACCAGGTTGCCGGTAGCATATACTCGCTCAGGCCCCAGAGAACCTGTGATATAATGTAGCCCAGAAATCAGGTGTACAAAGAGATCGCCGGGAATGCCCGTTCCATAGGCCTTATAATTGCGCCAGCGGAAGAAGCGTTTCGGATCGAACGGTATTTTGGAAGTATCCTTCAGGTAAGTATCGAAATCGACTGTTTTAGGAGAAGCATCTGGCGGAATAGAGTATTGCCAGGCGCCGAGTGCAGAATGGCGGTCCATACGGGCTTCCACGATATTGAGCTGCCCTATTTCCCCTGCCAGGTATTTTTTCCGGGCTTCTGCCAATACAATACTGCTCACCCGCTGGCTCCCCACCTGGAAAACGGCTTTGGTGCGCTGTTGTGTGGCAATTACCTGGTGCCCTTCGTCAATTTGCTGCACCATTGGCTTTTCACAATACACTGCTTTACCGGCATTCATGGCATCAATCGCCATGGTATCATGCCAGAAATCGGGCGTAGCAATGATCACCGCATCAATATCTTTCCGACGAAGGATTTCGCGGTAATCGCGCGTAGTAAAGACTTGTTTGCCATAAATTTCTTTTACCCGGGTGAGATGCCCGTCGTATAGATCGGCTGCTGCTACAAATTCAACACCTGGGACTTTCAGGGCGCAGTTAACATCGCCGAAGCCCATAATACCCATGCCGAAGCAAGCGAGTCTGATTTTATCATTGGAAGACACGTAGTCCGCGGGCTGCAGTAGTTCCATGGTTTCGCGGTCTTTGGCAAGAGCTGCCAGTGGGCCAACTCCCAGCAGGGCCGCGGTGCTGCCGAGATGTTTGATAAATTTTCTGCGAGATTGTTCAGACATAAGGTTTCAGTTGAGAGAAACACATGATAGTAAAAAAATCCCGGAAGGCAGGTAATAGAAGGATGAGTGGCGGGCAAAAAAAATCCTCTCCACGAGGGAGAGGACTTTTAAATATTGCATCAGTTAGTAAAAAGCTGACTTATTTCTCTGTGGTCATACCAGCGCTGATGAACTCACGGTTCAGGCGAGCGATATTGGTCAGAGAGATTTCTTTAGGACATTCCGCTTCGCAAGCGCCAGTGTTGGTGCAGCTACCGAAACCTTCTTTATCCATTTGTGCCACCATGTTGAGGGCACGTGTTTTTCTTTCAGGATCACCTTGTGGTAACAGTGCCAGTTGAGAAACTTTCGCAGATACGAAGAGCATTGCAGAAGAGTTTTTACAAGCAGCTACGCAAGCGCCACAACCGATACATGCAGCAGCAGCGAAAGCCAGATCAGCTTTATGTTTATCCACAGGAATGCAGTTAGCATCCTGGGCGTTACCTGTGTTTACAGATACATAACCACCCGCTTCGATGATACGATCGAAAGCGCTACGATCTACGGTCAGATCTTTAATCACAGGGAAAGCACCTGCTCTCCAAGGTTCAACGGTGATAGTATCGCCGTTTTTGAAAGCGCGCATGTGCAACTGGCAGGTAGTAGTACCGTCCCAAGGACCGTGAGCGCGACCATTGATGTGCATAGAGCACATACCGCAGATACCTTCGCGGCAATCGTGGTCAAATGCGATTGGATCTTTTCCTTCGTTGATCAGTTCTTCATTCACCACGTCGAACATTTCCAGGAAAGACATTTCAGAAGAAATATCTTTTGCCTGCAGTGTTTCAAATCTACCCTGATCGTTTTTATTTTTCTGCCTCCACACTTTTAATGTGAGGTTCATGTTATAATGTTCCATGTGTTGGACAATTATTTGATTATTAATCGTGGCCGTATTGTACAATGTGGCCGTTACCCTTATTTGTAGCTACGTTGAGTAGGTTTAACTTCTTCGAATACCAGGTCTTCTTTGTGAAGAACGTAATCGGAAGGACCTTTGTATTCCCATGCAGCTACATAGCTGAAGTTAGCGTCATCGCGTTGTGCTTCACCATCTTCTGTTTGTGATTCTTCACGGAAGTGGCCACCGCAAGATTCGCGACGATTGAGCGCGTCCATGCACATCAGTTCACCCAGTTCGAGGAAGTCAGCCACACGGCCAGCTTTTTCGAGTTCAGGGTTGAATTCGTTGATATCGCCAGGGATACGTACATCTTTCCAGAATTCAGCGCGGAGGGCTTGGATTTCCTGGATTGCTTCTTTCAGACCTTGTTCGTTACGTGCCATACCACATTTATCCCACATGATTTTTCCCAGCTTTTTGTGGAAGTGGTCAACGGATTTGGAACCCTTGATGCTCATCAATTTAGTGAGCGTATCGCGCACTTTGCTTTCAGCAGCAGCGAAGGCAGGGTGATCAGTAGGGATAGCTTTCGTACGAATTTCGTCTGCCAGGTAGTTACCGATAGTGTAAGGGATAACGAAGTAACCATCCGCCAAACCTTGCATCAGTGCAGATGCACCCAGACGGTTTGCACCGTGGTCGGAGAAGTTAGCTTCACCCAGGGAGTACAGACCAGGAACAGTTGTTTGCAGTTCGTAGTCAACCCACAGGCCACCCATGGTATAGTGAACAGCAGGGTAAATACGCATTGGTGTTTCGTAAGGATTTTCACCAGTGATTTTAGCGTACATATCGAAGAGGTTACCGTATTTCTCAGCAACTACTTCTTTACCCAGTTTAATGATTTCTTCTTTGGATACACCGTGCATTTGGCGTTTGTTGGCTTCGATGTTACCATAACGCTCGATAGCAGCAGCGAAGTCCAGGAATACCGCTTGTTTAGAAGTACCTACGCCATAACCAGCATCGCATCTTTCTTTCGCAGCGCGGGAAGCCACGTCGCGAGGAACGAGGTTACCGAAGGCAGGGTATCTTCTTTCCAGGTAATAATCTCTTTCTTCTTCAGGGATATCGCTGGCTTTGCGGGTATCGTTTTGTTTTTTAGGCACCCAGATACGACCGTCGTTACGCAGTGATTCTGACATGAGGGTCAGTTTAGACTGGTGATCGCCGGAAACCGGGATACAGGTAGGGTGAATCTGTGTGAAGCAAGGGTTTGCGAAGTAAGCACCGTTTTGGGTAGCTTTCCAGGCAGCAGTTGCGTTAGAACCCATTGCGTTGGTAGAGAGGAAGAAAACGTTACCGTAACCACCAGAGCAGATCAGTACCGCATGACCGAAGTGACGCTCCAGTTGACCAGTGATGAGGTTACGAGCAATGATACCGCGTGCTTTACCATCGATTTTCACGATGTCCAGCATTTCGTGGCGGCTGTACATAGTCACATTACCGAGAGCTACTTGGCGTTCCAGTGCGGAGTAAGCGCCGAGCAACAGTTGCTGACCAGTTTGACCGGCAGCATAGAAAGTACGTTGTACCTGGGTACCACCGAAAGAACGGTTGGAGAGCAGGCCACCATATTCACGTGCAAAAGGAACACCTTGCGCCACGCATTGGTCGATGATGTTACCGCTCACTTCAGCCAGACGGTGAACGTTGGCTTCACGGGCGCGGTAGTCGCCACCTTTAACAGTATCGTAGAAAAGACGGTAAACGGAGTCACCATCATTTTGGTAGTTTTTAGCAGCATTGATACCACCCTGGGCAGCAATACTATGCGCGCGGCGAGGGCTATCCTGAAAGCAGAATGCTTTAACTTTATATCCTAACTCACCTAATGAAGCCGCTGCTGAAGCACCAGCCAAACCAGTACCAACAACGATAATTTCCAAATTACGTTTATTGGCAGGGTTTACCAGCTTACAATGTCCTTTATAATCTTCCCATTTTGTATTTAATGGGCCTGCAGGAATTTTTGCGTTCAACATATATCCTAACTTTTCAGAATTATTTATTTAAATAGATAAAAACGGGAATGGCTGCGAAGCCAACAGGAATCAGGACACCGAAGATCCAGATACCGATAAAATTGATGATTCCGTTGTATTTACTATGATTCAGACCGAAAGTCTGGCAGGCACTTTTAAAACCGTGGATCAGGTGGAAAGACAATGCAATCATGGAGATTACATAGATGATCACCATTAAAGGATTGGTGAAGAGATCATAAGTAACAGCGTAAAGATCTTTCAGTGGTTCTGCGATGCCTTCATAAGTTTGAGTAGGCATTTCACCGTAGTGGAATTTACCCCATAATTGAGAGAGGTGGAGAACGATGAAGATGAACAAGATACTTCCCATAATCGCCATCTGACGGCTAAACCAAGAAGAGGTCTGATTTCCCGGACTAACGGCATATTTCACCGGACGGGCAGCTCTGTTTTTAAAAGTGAGCTGGATGGCAATGAATGCATGTAGCAGGATCACAATTTTCAATCCCCATGCAATAAATTGAATTAAGCTGTTGTGTCCCATAAATTGGGCGTAGCTGTTAAAAGCTTTACCGCCGTCTTTGTACAACAGTTGCAGGTTTCCTACGAGATGTACGAGCACAAAACTGCAGAGAAACAAGCCGGTAGCACCTACCAATAACTTTTTACCGATAGAGGTATTAAAGAACTGTGACCACTTCATAAGTAAAAATCTAAGCTTCCTAGTATAAAAAAAGTTGTTGAAATGTCGCGCAAAGTTAGGGCAGGAAAAATTAAATCCAAATGATATTTATCAGTAAACCTTATTCCAGCCGTCTTAACATCACATTATCAACCATGTTAAACAAGTGCATTGGCTGATATGTTCGCCATTTCTCGTCGTCCATGAAATGCACATAATTGTATAACCGCGCCTTCTCGAATTCTTGACGGGTATGCGTAGGCATATTGAGGACTACAATCCAGCCACCATCGTCTTTAATGTCATCCCACCACTCTTCGTAATAGCTATCGTCGGAGGAGTGAAAGTTCATGACATTTTCCGCAATGAGTATGAATTTCCTGATACCTTCCGCGATCATGAGATCAATAACTTCCCGTTTGAGGGTCATAATGTCATTATCCAGGGTATCATTCCATTCTCCCAGGAGTTCAATGATGGCGAAATTAAACTGGTAATCAGCGTAGAGTACCTTCAGGTAAAGGTTACGGGAGCCAAATTCGTCCCATTGAGGGTGTACGTAATAATTATATACGGTATTTGAGTATTCGAATTCACTGTATTCGCGGCCGTAGAAGGGTGATAGTTCATCCTCCTCCGCCGTATATAAATGGCGCCAGTTGTAATATGGCTCAATGTCGTGCATAGCAGGTTATTGGAACAAATGTGGGTTAAATTCAGGCTTTTTCAAAATCCTCCACTGCTTTTTTAACGCTGCCAGCCTTCAGCAGCATGCGCTGTGCTTCTTCATAATCCGTCAGGGAGAGTTGTTGCATCAGCATTTTCACGCCACGGTCTACCAGTTTCTCGTTGCTGAGCTGCATATTGACCATTTTATTATCTTCCACTCTTCCCAGTTGAATCATAACAGCAGAAGAGATCATATTCAGGACCAGTTTCTGGGCGGTACCGCTTTTCATACGGGTGCTACCAGTGATAAATTCAGGGCCCACCACTACTTCTACGGGGAAATCTGCGGAGGCAGAGATAGGAGATTCCGGATTGCAACTGATACTACCGGTGGTGATACCATTGCTACGGCATTTATCCAAAGCGCCAATTACATAAGGAGTAGTTCCGCTGGCAGCAATGCCTATTACTACATCTTTTTCGTTAACGCCGAACTCCTGGAGGTCCTTCCAGCCTTGTTCCCTGTTATCTTCTGCAAATTCCACCGCTTTGCGAATGGCCGCGTCTCCCCCTGCAATAATACCGATTACAAGGCCATGTGGCACACCAAAGGTAGGCGGACATTCAGAGGCATCAACAATACCGAGGCGTCCACTGGTACCGGCGCCCATATAGAACAATCGGCCACCAGCCAACATTTTATCTGCAATTACTGCGACCAGCTTCTCTATCTGAGGAATGGCCTTTGCCACTGCCAGGGGAACTGTCTGATCCTCTTTGTTAATGTTTGTCAGCAATTCCTGTATGCTCATTTTTTCCAGGTGGTGGTAGTGAGATTCCTGTTCAGTAACTTTTGTGAATGCCATATTATATATGTGATTTGAGATATTATTATGAATGATGATATTCGATCAGGCCTTCCATAGGGGTACGTAAGATACGGCCCATCGGGAGTTCATAGAGATCGCACAGCTCCTTGATGATATCGCGGAAATTCCAGGCTACGCCGCCTACAAAGTGCAGGGAGGTAGTCCAGCTTTCGCGGTATTTATAAATATGATTGAAGAAGAAGTCATTCAGTCCGTCTTCCAGGATATTTTCTATCATATAATGCTGACGGTTCTCAGACAGGAATGACGCAAAGCTTGCCAGGTAACGATTGGCCAAAGGTTTCCGGTAGACATTCTCCAGGATTTCATCCTTGTTGGTATTATATTTCTGGTCAAATCGGGCTAGCAGTTCCTCATCGAAGGTATTATACAGGTAATATTGCAATACCTTTCTCCCAAGATAAGCACCACTTCCTTCATCTCCAAGTACATATCCCAAGCCCGGATTGTTTTTAATAATAACATCTCCGTCGTAATAACAGCTATTGGAACCCGTACCTAGGATACTGGCGATACCTGGTCCGCGACCACATAAGGCCCTGGCAGCGCCCATCAGATCGTGGTCTACTTCAATATAGCTCTCTGGCCATACTGCTTTTAATGCCGTGGTTACAGCGCTTACATTCTTAGGTTGGGAAAGTCCGGTGCCATAAAAATAGATATCATCTATCTGTATACCCGCTGGCAATTGTGGCAATAATTCCTGCCGAAAAATGTCAATTATTTGTTCTACCGTCTGAAAGTAAGGACTTATACCCTGGGTTTTGTATGGTCCCGGGGCTGCTGCCCCAAGCAGGCCCCATTCGGCCTTGGTAGATCCGCTATCTGCTATCAGCTTTATTTTTCCAGGCATGTCCGTTTATTTATCAATTTTAAGATTCGTAAAGGTTTGCACCCGATTATTGCTATTTTTGTCACAATTTAAACAAAAGCGTTCCATAAAAGCAAATAGGGATCTTGAAGTTTAGGTTGCAAGACTGGTCATAAAATTCGCGGGATAATCATCAAATTATGTCTAACAGGAAGCTGAATGTTTTTTTACCTCTATTAATGGCCGTGGTGCTGGCACTGGGAATGTTCCTTGGCCATAAAATGCCCGGCTCCAATACAGGCGGTACCACTGTATTTTTTACTAAACCCGATAAAGGCCCCGTGCAAGAAGTGCTGGACCTGATCAAACAAAAATATGTCGATACCCTCAATACAGAAACCCTCCAGCAGGAGGCCATAGAAGGCATCCTAGCCCACCTGGACCCCCATTCTGTATATATTCCACCTTCTCAGCTCCAAGCGGTAAATGAAGACCTGGAAGGTAATTTCGAAGGTATAGGCGTGGAATTCAACATCACCTCCGATACCGTAAATGTGGTATCCGTGATCAGTGGCGGTCCTTCAGAAGCTGCTGGCCTTCAAACCGGCGATAAGATCCTGAAAGTCAATGATTCCCTTGTTGCAGGTAATGGCATTACTTCGGATAAAATCCGTAAACTGCTCCGTGGCCCTGCTGGCTCTATCGTGGCTACCACCCTGCTCCGCAACAATAAACAGATCGTTGCCCAAATCAAACGTGGACTTATTCCGCTCTATAGCATCGATGCTAGCTACATGATCGCTCCAGGAGTGGGTTATATCAAAATCAGTAAATTCTCTGCCAAAACATACGACGAGTTCCTGGAAGCAATGCGCAAGCTGACCAAAGCCGGTATGAAGAAGCTCATGATCGATGTCAGACAAAACCCTGGCGGATTCATGGACGCAGCTACCCGCATTGCGGATGAACTACTGGGCGACGGAAAACTGATTGTTTATACCAAAGGAAAAGACTTCCCACGGACCGACTTCAAAACCAAACGTCCGGGTATGTTCGAAAAAGGTGCACTGACCATCCTCACAGACGAAGGTTCTGCTTCCGCCAGTGAAATCCTCGCAGGCGCCATCCAAGACTGGGATCGGGGTACTATCATTGGTAGACGTACTTTCGGTAAAGGACTTGTACAAGAACAATATGACCTGGACAACGGCGGCGCACTGCGTCTGACGGTTGCCCGCTACTATATTCCTTCCGGCCGTAGCATCCAGAAACCATACACCGATGGCCGTGATGCTTACGACGAAGATATCTCCAACCGCTTCACGCACGGGGAATTTGTCAACAAAGACAGTATCCATATCACAGATACCGTTCCTTACCAAACAGCTTCCGGCCGTAGAGTGTACGGTGGCGGCGGTATTACACCGGACATCTTTATTCCATTCGATACCACCCGCTTCTCTACTACCCTGATGGCGATTTATACCCGTAATAGCTTCAGTAATTTCGCTTACCATTACTATACTGCCCACAAAGATGAATTTGCCCAGTATAAGGATGCAGAAGATTTCACCCATAAATTCCAGACTACTCCGGCTATCTACGATCAGTTCAGAGAGTATGCTAAGAAAGACAGCGTGCCTGGAATGGATAGGGTGAGCGCCAAAGATGAAGTGGAGATCAAATCTCGGATTAAAGCGCTACTGGCGAGACAATTGTATAGAAGTCAAGGGTTCTATGAGGCGATTAATGCTACGGATCCTGTAGTGAAGAAAGCACTGGAAGTGCTGGAGAAAGAGAATTAATTACATTTTGTTTGTATAAAAAGGGAAACGACCGGCAAGCCGGTCGTTTCCCTTTTTTATGTTGTTCCGCGCCTGACGGCGCGGGGGCCTACGGCGTTATTGTGTTTTGTTCTGTTGAGATTTTAGGGAGACACGTGCCTGGTGTGCGGCGGCCTGCAAAGAAAATTAATGATATTTTGTTTGTATAAAAAGAGAAACGACCGGCAAGCCGGTCGTTTCTCTTTTTATGTTGTTCCGCGCTGGACGGCGTTATTATGCTTTATTCTTTTGATTAAATATAATCAGAGAATTTATTGCGGTTTACGCTGCATTTTAGGCAGACTTTGAACGATAAGGTCATTCATGACATTCACTGCTTCATCCAGGTAAATATCCTTGGTTCTAGCTTTTAACCAGTCTTTATTACGAGCCACCTTGGAGGAGTCGCTACCGATTTTATCTAGATCCACTTTCATACTGGTGATGTTCAGTTCTTTCACCTTATCATTAATGCTGTCATATTTCTTCAGTGCAGCAGTGTTTACTTTCTGTTCAGATTTGTAAGTATTCAGGTTCAGGGAATAGCTGTCCTGTTTCTCGAGCCTTTTCAGGGTAGCGAGGTTTTCATTCAGCAGTTTGAATGCAGGGCTTGCAGCCATTCTCTTTTCACTGTTTTTAGCCAGTGGCTCTACATTTACTGGATTAGACCAGTAATTGAAATTAGACTTAGGAATTTCATCCCATGCCAGTGCATCACTGTCTTTGCGTTCAGATACTTCATAATAAGGATCTGGCAATACGATGTCTGACGCTACCCCTTTCAACTGAGTAGATCCGCCATTAGCGCGATAGAACTTCTGTTGGGTAAGTTTCAGCGCACCTAGGCTCTGACCATCTTTAGCAGAGTAGAAATCGTCCAGTGAGAAGAGGCGTTGAACAGTACCTTTACCGAAGGTTTGTTTACTACCAATGATCACCGCACGTTTGTAATCCTGCATAGCAGCCGCCAGGATCTCAGAAGCAGAAGCACTGTATTCATTTACCATAATAGCCAGTGGGCCATCATACTGTACATTTTTATCGCGATCGCGCAACACGACTGCATCGCCTCCGCGGGAACGTACCTGTACAATTGGTCCTTCTGGTACAAACAGACCTGCCATTTGTACTACTTCAGGCAGCGAACCACCACCATTGAAACGCAGGTCAAGGATAATACCTTCTACCTTTTCTGCTTTCAGTTTGGCTACTTCTTTTGCTACATCATCTGCACAACGGGCGCCGTTACGGTCGTTGAAGTCGGAGTAGAACTCTGGCAGGTAGATATAACCAATTTTATGGGTACCGTTGATAACAGCAGATTTCGCAAAGGTTTCTTCCTGGATAATCTCATCACGTACGATAGTGATTACTTTCACAGTACCGTCCACACTTTTCACGGTGAGTTTTACAACAGTTCCTTTAGTACCACGGATCAGTTTTACCGCATCTTCCACAGGGTAACCTGTGATATCTACGGCCTCTTTATCTCCCTGGGCAACTTTCATAATCACATCATTCACTTTCAGGTGTCCTTCTTTCCAGCTAGGGCTACCAGTGATGATACTGAGCACTTTTATCTTATTGTCTTCCTCTTTGAGGCCAGCGCCAATACCAAAGAATTTACCAGCCATTTGTTCCTCAAACTGACGTTTTTCATCAGGAGGGAAATAATCGGTATGCGGATCCATGGTAGAAGTGATCGCATTCACGTAGAGGCTGAAACGATCATTATCGTCCTGATGATTTTTCAGTCTTTCGAAATAACGATCATACACTTGTTTCACCTTCGCGCGTGCTTCGGCTTCCAGTTGTTGATCGGTTTTGTTCTTTACACTGTCTTCTTTCGATTTTTCACGCATTTCCTGGAGATCTGTTAATTTCTCCATGGTGCGATATTTCAGGACTTTGCGCCAAGCTTCGTAGCGGGCATTTTCGTCTGCTGGGTAATCGATTTTGTCTACGTCCAGCACTACGTTTTCATCCTTGGTGAAATCGAAGGGTTGTGCGAGAATTTTGGGGTAGATAGCCGCTGCTTCCATCACGCGCTGTTTGATAACAGTGTTGACATTGCGGAAGGCATCCAATGGAGCACCCTGCAGCTCATCATCGATGTGAGTAGACAGTGGCATCAAGGTATTGATGTCAGATTTCAGGAAGAACTTCTTCTCAGCATCTAGACTACGCAGGTATTTATTAAAAGCTTCTTTGGAAAAGGCATCATCAATCGGCTTCGGTTGGTAGTGGCCCTCTTTAAGCATCTGGCCTACCAGGTTCATTATTACTTCATAACGACCTGGAGGATCGCCATAATGACCTAATTTGGTAAAGGCAAGCACGCCTGCGGAGAGGGTGAGCAACACTACCGGGATTATCACTTTCAGTCTCATATGTAACTCAGTTGAACAACAAAAATTGTCAAATCAAATATAAAGTAATTTCATCCGTGACAAAGGGAATTATTTACCTTTTTAACAAAAATTTGGCCGGGCTGAAATGCCCGCCCTCCTTACTTCGGATAACGAAAAAGGAATAGGTAATGTTTGCTTAGAAACATGACTTTGTTTTGCATTAATTCTTCACCACTTTGTAAATAGCTCCTTTAAAGCCATTTTTGGTAGAAGAGCTGGTCAGCATGTATAATTCTCCTTTTTCATCTTCGCCCCAGCTAAGGATTTGGAGACTTTCTTCCGGAGGATTGGCAAACTTCAGATCTGCGCGTGTCCACTGGGAGCCGTTCGGGATAAGTACAAATGCTTTTCCATTGTAATCGCCAAAAACGTAAAGTCCTTTCAATGAAGGTATGGCATTGCCTCTGTATACATAACCACCTGTAATACTGATACCCAGATCGTGATTGTATTCATGGATGGGCGGGATCAATTTCAGTTTATTGGTGCCTGGAGGTACGTTAAAATCATGGAATCCTTCCATGATCCGCCAGCCGTAGTTACCACCCTTTCTGATGATATCTACTTCTTCATACAAGTTCTGTCCTACGTCCCCTGCGAAAAGTCTGCCAGTTCCGCGGTCAAAAGAAAACCGCCATGGGTTACGGAGGCCATAGGCCCAGATCTCCGGCTTAGCGCCGGGCGTTTTCACAAAAGGATTATCAGCAGGTACTTTATACGGACTACCGTTCACATCTATACGAAGAATTTTTCCCAGCAGGGTACCGAGATCCTGGGCGTTTCCAATAGTGCCGTGTTTATCTCCGCCACCACCGCCATCTCCGAGACCTACGTACAGATAGCCATCAGGACCGAAGGCCAACTGGCCGCCATTATGATTGGATTCTGGATGATCCAGTTCGAATAATACTCGCTCAGATTTGGGATCAACGGCATTTGGGTTACTGGCCGATACCGTAAATTCCACCAGTCTGGCCTTGTGGTTCAAGCCTTTCACCGGATTGGGAACTGGGGCACTATAGTACACATACAATTTATGATTTTTCTTAAACTGGGGATGGAAGGCCATACCCAATAAGCCACGCTCATCATAGGCAGGGTTGATCTTCACCATTTCTGCACTCACATCTGCAAATGGCTGTGGGAGCAGCTTTCCGTTCTGCACCACCCATACTTTACCTTCCTTCTGACAGAAGAATAATCTGCCACTGCCATCATGAGGCACTGCCATATTTACCGGGGAGATGAATTGGTCTGTTACCAGTTCCAGTTTAACGGTTCTGGCAGGCGGTTCCGCCGGATTTGTGGGTTCTCCAGCCCTAGCAGTAAAGGTATTCAATGCCGACAGTAATATAAGTCCGATAAAACGGTGTCTTTTCATAGAATGCAGAATTTTAGCAGGATAAAAATAATCAATGGGAGGAATAATCCGTATAGATTTGATGGATGGCATTTATCATTTATTGGGATTATTTTAGCGACCTGTTTAACTTCGCATAAAATTTCAACAGCTTGGACTCGACGGCATCTCCCAGAACGGACGCATACGCTTCACTACGTTACCCGGAATTCAAATTTTACCTTGTAATTCGCTTTGCGCTTGTATTTGCACTGGCAATGCAGTTTGCCATTATTGAATGGAAAGTAAATGAACTGGCCAGAGACCCGTTTGCACTAGGTTTGATAGGATTGTCCGAAGTAATTCCCGCCGTATTACTGGCCCCATTTGCTGGCCATATTGTGGATAAACGGGAAAAAAGGGGCCTCCTGCTGAAATGTGTCATTGCCTATATTATCATCTCCACCGGCCTGTTTTTACTCACTTGGGACCAGGTGGTGAAAGGCATTCCTACCCACTGGGTGTTGAACATGATTTATGCCTTGGTGTTCCTGGGTGGCATTGTAAGGGCATTTACCAGTCCTTCCACCTTTACCTTGATGTCGCTGGTTGTTCCTAAACAATTGTATGCCAATGCTTCTACTTGGAGTAGTTCTGCCTGGCAGATAGGCGCGGTGCTGGGACCCGCACTGGGCGGTTTTCTCATCTATTTATTTGGCGTGCATTGGTCGATGCTACTGGTAGTAGTTATTTTGCTGGCTCCATTATTCAGCCTGATACAGATAAAGCCAAAGCCAATATACTACAAGGGTGGAGAGGGTTTTGTGGACAGTCTCACAAAGGGGATGAAGTTTGTTTGGAATACCAAAGTAGTCTTTGGCGCCATGGCCTTGGATATGTTTGCTGTACTCTTTGGAGGGGCTATTGCCATGTTGCCGGTATTTGCTACAGATGTGCTGCACACGGATTCCCTGGGATATGGCATCCTGCGTTCTACGCCAGCTATAGGCTCCCTGATTACGATGTTTATCCTGGCTCACAAGCCTTTGAATCATAAACCAGGCATCAAATTGCTGGGAGCAGTGTTTGCCTTTGGCCTGACCATCATTGTATTTGGATTATCCACCAGCTTTATCTTATCTATGGCTGCTTTGCTGTTCAGTGGCGTGTTTGACGGGGTGAGTGTAATCATCCGACAAACAATTCTGCAATTGAAAACGCCAGACGACATGCGGGGGCGGGTAGCCTCTGTAAGCTCTATGTTTGTGGGATCTTCCAATGAGCTGGGTGCTTTTGAAAGCGGATTTATGGCCCGTGCCATAGGATTGGTACCCTCTGTAGTGTTGGGAGGCTGTATTACATTGGGCGTGGTTGTCACCACCTATGTCATTTCACCAGCTATGCGCAAGCTGGACTTGAAGCCCTGACAACTGTCAGAGCTTCATTTCGTCTTTTAATCTTTCCAAGACGTAGTATACTGCCGGGCAGATCGTGCTGTTATTGTACGTGATATTCGGGCGTTTATAAAAATCATGGCTGTCGGTATACGGGTAGTTATGGCAATCGCCGGGTCTTACATCGTAGATACCGCAATAGTTATCTGCACCTAAGAATGGGCATGGGCTTGACTTTACCACATAATCCTCGTCTTTATCGATACGCAAATAGGTATCGATGAAGGTGGCTTCCTTCATTCCCAGGTGTTTGGAAATGCGTTTAATATCAGGTGCTTTGAAGCGGGGGCTGATAGATTTGCAGCATCCGGCGCATTCCAGGCAGTCTATTTTGCTGAATGCTTCCTCATGCAGCTCCGGGAGGAGCTTCTCCACTCCTTTTCCGCGCCGTGTTTGTAGTTTCTGGAGGAACTGTTTGTTGGCTTTCTGTTTATCTTTCGCTTTCTGTTCCCAGTTTTCAAGTAAGTTGCTCATCAGCGCAAAGATAGGCATTTAAGGAATGGACAATACTATGACATTCCCCGACTATTGAAAGTAGCTATTTATCACTGTTTTAACCAGCCTGGTGGCGGAGGTTTGGCAGTTGCTTAAAATCGTCATAGCTTTGCGCATTCTATTTCAAACTACCTGCTTACATCATGAATCTTTTTGATACTCAACAAAATGAATTCGTGACCCGTCACATAGGGCCACATGCAGCTGAGAAGAGCCAGATGTTGGAAACAATAGGCGTTGCCAATCTGGACGAGCTGATTAACAAAACTGTACCTGGCGCTATTCGAATGCAGACGCCACTGGCTATTCCCGCAGCGATAAGTGAAAATGATTACCTGCGCCACTTGAAGGAGATTTCACTGAAAAACCAGGTTTATCGTAACTACATCGGTCAGGGGTATTTCGACACGATCACTCCTAGTGTGATTTTACGTAATGTGTTCGAAAATCCAGGATGGTACACCCAGTACACCCCTTACCAAGCTGAGATTTCTCAGGGCCGTTTGGAAAGTCTGTTGAACTACCAAACCATGGTAAGCGACCTTACTGGTTTGCCAATTGCCAATGCTTCCCTGCTGGATGAAGCTACTGCGGCGGCTGAAGCAATGACCATGTTCTTCAACACGCTCAACAGAGATCACGACCACCTGAGCAGGCCTAAGTTTTTTGTTGACGAGAACACCTACCCTCAGACCCTCGACGTTATCTACACCCGCGCTACTCCACTGAACATCGAAGTAGTAGTGGGCGATTATAAAACCGCACAAATCGATGCCTCTTTCTTCGGCGCACTGGTACAATACCCTAACAACCTGGGTGCTGTTGAAGATTATCGCGGCTTCATCGAAACTGTACATGCAGCAGGCGCTTTTGTAGCAATGGCTACTGACCTGTTAGCACTGACCCTGTTGGCCTCTCCTGGTGAACTGGGTGCGGATGCTGCCCTGGGCTCTGCTCAGCGTTTCGGCGTTCCATTAGGTTTTGGTGGTCCTCACGCAGCTTTCTTCGCTGTGAAGGATGACTTCAAACGTACTATTCCTGGTCGTATTATCGGTGTAAGTATCGATGCTTTAGGTGGCCGCGCACTGCGTATGGCGCTCCAGACCCGCGAACAGCACATCAAACGCGAAAAAGCTACTTCCAATATCTGTACTGCGCAAGCATTGCTGGCCAACATGGCTGCGATGTATGCAGTATACCACGGTCCACAGGGACTGAAAAATATTGCTACCCGCACTGCTAAACTGGCTAAGACTTTGGGCGACAAACTCGCTGCAAAAGGTCTGAAACTGGCGGCTACCAACTTCTTCGATACCATCGTTGTAAGTGGCGCTGATGTTAGAGCTAAAGCAGAAGGTGCTGGTATCAACTTCCGTTATTTCTCCAATGGAAATGTCGGCATCTCCCTGGATGAAACCACTACTATCGGCGATATCAACGATATCCTCGGTGTATTTGGCGCAGGCAATACCGATGCAAACGCTGTAAACAGCAATGCTACCGCTATTCCTGAAACACTGGTACGTACTTCTCAATACCTGACTCACCCGCATTTCAACAGCTATCACAGTGAATCACTGATGATGCGTTACCTGAAACTGCTGGAAAATAAAGATCTGTCGCTCAATACTTCCATGATTTCACTGGGTTCCTGCACCATGAAACTGAATGCAGCCACTGAAATGATTCCTTTGAGCTGGGCACATTGGAGCAAAATGCACCCATTTGCGCCTAAAGATCAAACAGGTGGTTACCAACAGATGATCAATGAACTGAGTGAATACCTGAGCGTTATCACTGGCTTCGATGCTTGCAGTCTGCAGCCAAACAGTGGTGCACAAGGCGAATACGCTGGTCTGCTCACTATCCGTGATTATCATGAAAGTCGTGGTGAAGGTCATCGTAACATCATCCTGATTCCTATCTCTGCACACGGTACCAACCCTGCATCTGCAGTAATGGCTGGTTTCAAAGTGGTAGTAGTAAAAGCACTGGAAAACGGTTACATCGATGTAGCAGATCTGAAAGCGAAAGCAGCAGCACACGCGAAAGATCTGGCTGGTATCATGATCACTTATCCTTCCACTTACGGTGTTTACGAAGAAAGTGTGAAAGAAATCTGTGAAACTATCCACCAGTTTGGCGGACAAGTATACATGGATGGTGCAAACATGAACGCACAGGTAGGTCTGACCGCTCCTGGTCTGATTGGTGCAGATGTTTGTCACTTGAACTTGCACAAAACCTTCGCTATTCCTCACGGTGGTGGTGGTCCTGGCATGGGTCCAATCTGTGTAGCGAAACACCTCGCTCCATTCCTGCCTGGTCACGTAGAACTGAACAGCGGTAACGCTAGCAATGCTGTATCCGCTGCTCCTTATGGTTCTGCAAGCATCCTCCTGATTTCTTACGCTTATATCCGTATGCTCGGATTCGATGGTGTTAAACAGGCTTCTATGTATGCTATCCTCAATGCCAACTACATGAAGGCAAGACTGGAAAAAGCATATGACATCCTTTATAACGGTGTGAATGGTACCTGCGCACACGAATTCATCGTGGACCTGCGTCCGTTCAAAGCTACTGCTGGTATCGAAGCGGAAGATGTGGCTAAACGTCTGATGGACTATGGCTTCCACGCTCCTACCATGAGCTTCCCTGTTGCCGGTACTATCATGATCGAGCCTACAGAAAGTGAAGATAAAGGTGAACTGGATCGTTTCTGCGACGCACTGCTCTCTATCCGCGAAGAAATCCGCGCTGTAGAAGAAGGCAGAGCTGACAAACAAAACAACGTTCTGAAAAACGCACCACATACTCAGTTTGTAATCACTGCCGACGAATGGACTCGTCCATACAGCCGTCAGCAAGCTGCTTATCCACTGGAATATGTTAAACTGAATAAATTCTGGCCTTCTGTTAGCCGTGTTAACAATACACATGGCGATAGAAACCTGATCTGCACCTGCGAACCAGTAAGTGCTTATGAGGAAGTAAACGCTTAAGTTTTACCAGGAAAAGCAAGTATCAACAGGGCAGTCCGCAAGGATTGCCCTGTTTTTTTTATCGCCGGATTTCAACGTCCTATCGCGCTAACCGAGTAGTTCATCGCAACACCTGTACCAGCACCCCGCTATTTTTCTTACCTTTCTGTTATGGAGAGCAACCAACAATATAACTACCGCGTAATCGGGCTTCATGTGCTGATATGGAGCCTTATTCTGTTGCTCCCTTATCTTATCTCCAATGCGGCCAATGATTACAAAATAGGCCCTTTACCTGGCCTTTTTTTTACCCTTGCAGGGGTTATTTATATGGCCATATTTTACTTGCATGCTTATGTGCTGTATCCCAGATGGTGGAACAAAAAGAAATGGTGGCTGTATATCATCACCGTGCTGCTTTTATTGATGGTGTCTTTCCAGTTGAAATGGTTATTGCTACATCAGTTGTTTCCGGATGTGCTGCGCGATTATACGGCCTATAAATTTATTTTTGCCCCCTCCGTCATAGTGTATGTTTTCAGTTTGATTTATTGTCGGGTGATGGATAATATCGCGAGGGAAAAGCACGCCAAGGAACAACAAGCCCAGCAACTGGCTACAGAACTGAAGTTCCTTCGTTCGCAGGTGAATCCACATTTTCTTTTCAATGTATTAACCAACTTGGTGGCACTGGCACGCAAGAAATCTGATCAGTTAGAACCCGCGCTGTTGAAGCTCTCCGAGCTAATGAGATATATGCTGTATGATGCTTCCGGGAAGAAAGTCACCGTTCGCAAGGAAACCGAATATCTTGAAAACTACATCTCCTTACAACGACTCCGACTAGGCCATAGTATCAACATAGAAACCCAGATACAACTGGACGAAGTGACCGCCAACAGTGAAACAGATGCGATGCTACTTATTCCATTTGTGGAAAATGCATTCAAGCATGGTATTGGTCTCCCGGAAAAACCTACTATCCGCATCCTCCTCACGGGGAAAGATAAAGTCCTTACTTTTGAAGTCCATAATCAATATGCAGATCATACCCCTGCCCATAAAGACGATGGCTCTGGCATTGGTCTTGCCAATGTAAAAGCAAGACTACAGTTGCTTTACCCGGATCAACATACACTGACTATTTCGGATGTATATCCGGATTTCCATGTAAAATTAATGTTACAATTACCATGATACGTTGCATTGCCGTAGATGATGAACCACTGATAAGGGAATTGTTGGAAGATAATATCCGACAGATTCCTTACCTCGAATTGGTTAAAACCTGCAGCAGCGCTACAGAAGCATTGGCGGTGTTGCAAACTGAAAATATAGATCTCATCTTCCTCGATATTCAAATGCCCCGATTAAGTGGTATCAGTTTTTTACAATCCCTGCCTAATCCGCCAATGGTGATTTTTGTAACTGCATACGATCAATATGCCATTGAAGGATACAACTTACAAATTGTAGATTACCTGCTGAAACCCTTTAGCTTCGAACGTTTTCTCAAAGCGTGTAATCGTGCGCAGGAATTGTTTAAGATGAGACAGCCAGTTGTACCGGCCGCTTTCCCTTCTCCATTCTTCGTGAATGTAGAATACACCCTGGTAAAGATTAACCCAGAAGATGTATTGTATGTGGAAGGTTTGAAAGACTACATTAAAATTCATCTGCGCCAGCCATCAAAACCAGTGCTTACCCGCATGACCTTAAAAGCCATGGAAGAAAAGCTGTATCCTCCTGCGTTTCTGCGTGTCCATAGATCCTTTCTAGTAGCGGCTGCCGCTGTGACGGCTATTAAAAGAGATATGATTTGTATTGGGGAGACAGCAATCCCTTACAGCGACTTCTACAAGCAAAATATTGATCTACTCTTGAAATAAGTGTACAAAAACAATCTTTCTGTCGACACACTTTCACACCTAATCTACAGCCCAAAAAACACCTCCTCTTTGCCGGTAACTTTGTTTTCAGATAATCACATCTGCCATGAAACACTATCCGGCTATCACGATCATTTGCTTGCTGAGTTCCGCAATGCTTGCACAGGCGCAGGAAAAGAAGGACAGCACTTTGCTACCCGGTACTAAAAACTTACAGCAAGTAACTATTACCGCCGGTACATTTGAAGCCAGTGATAAAGCGAAGGGCGCTTCTCTTACGCCTATCGATGCTGTAACAGTGGCGGGGAATGGCGGAGATATCAGCATGGCGCTGCGTTATCTTCCAGGGGCGCAACAGATAGGAGAAACAGAAGGACTTTTCGTAAGAGGCGGTACTGCCAGTGAAACGAAACAGTTCATTGATGGTAGCCTCATGCCACATCCCAATTATCCTTCTGTGCCTGGCATCATTCAATATGCAAGGGTCAATCCATTCCTGTTTAAAGGGATATTGTTCAGCACTGGTGGTTACTCCGCATTATACGGTCAAGCGATGAGCAGTGCGCTGATCCTCGAAAGTGATGATCTACCAGATAAATCTTCGTATTCTTTTAGTCTCTTTCCAGCTAATACAGCAGCGGGTTTCCAGCGACTGGAAACAAATAAGCTAAGCTATGGTGCTACTATTAGATATTCCAATCAGCAGTTGTATAATCGTATCGTACCACAACGTCCTGATTTCTTTGCTGGTCCTAATTATACAGAGGCTGATGCCAATTTCCGTTGGAAGACGGGAAAATCAGGTATGCTCAAATTCTATACAAACTGGAGCAATAGCAATGTAGGCATGCGCAATCCGGATATAGACAGTGTAGCGTTGCGGGATGCATTTCAGGTGAAAGGACTCAACAGCTTTAGCACGCTCAGTTATCGGGATCGCCTCAACAATAATTGGAGATTGGATGCCAGTCTTGGTTATAATTATCAACGGGTCAGTAATCGTAATCAGCTAACCGATTCCGTTGGGGCCCCCGTTAAACTGATAACAGTTCCTTATATCTACAAAGATTTTGATAGTCGTAATACAGAACAGTTTGCACAAGCCAGGATGGTATTGACACATTATTTCCCAGGCAATCAGGTGCTACGATTTGGAGGAGAACAGTTTTACATCCATGAGAACGGAGTATCCAATGATACATTACTTCGTAGCACCAATTACCTGACAGCCCTATTTGCGGAAACGGATATCATGCTTACGGGTTCATTGGCTATTAAAGCAGGCGCACGATTGGAATATGCTTCTTTGTTGAGGAAGTGGAATCCCGCGCCGAAAGTGAGCCTTGCATGGAGGGCAGGTAGTAATAGCCAGTTCAACGCAGCTTATGGTATATTCTTCCAGGATGCATCGCAGGCAACGCACTATATTTTGAACTACACCTACAAGGCCAGCAATCGCCTGTTCAGGGCGGAAGCGTATTACAAGGAGTACACGTGTCTCCCGACACTCCTACCAACCTATGGCTATAACGGTAACGGATATGCGAAGGGAATTGAATTATTCTTCAGAGACAAACGAAGTATTAAAAACATGGATTACTGGATTACATATACTTACCTGGATGCCAGCAGGCACTATATGGATTATCCCTATAGTATTCGGCCGAACTATACTACGCCACATACCGCCACTATTGCCATTAAGCAACAGTTGCCGCAAATAAATACTTTCATCAATTTATCCTGGGCTTTTGCCACTGGACGGCCTTACTACAATATCCGGTATAGCAATGACGGGCAACATAGTTATATCGCAGATCAGGGTAGTACGCCTGTGTATAATACGGTCAATCTTCATGTTGCCTGGCTGACTAGTTTCTTCAAAGGCGGCAAGTGGAAAGACTTCAGTGGCATTGGCGCAGGCGTGGGCAATCTGCTGGGGAGCAAACAGGTTTATGGTTATCAATACAGCTATAATGGCAATATCAAAACTGCGATAACGCCACCGGCTACACGCACCTATTATATCGGCATCTTCATGAGCTTCGGAAAGGATCGTACGAATGATATACTCGACAATCTTAATTAATCATCTACATAAAATTGCATCAAATGAAAAAACTCACCTTACTGTTATTTGCCATGTGCATTGTTATTATGTCACAAGCACAGCAACACGCAGACGCATTATTGACGGCCGTTTCCAGACTAGACAAAGCCGTGTCTCCCAAAGATTATGAAGCACTAGAAAAGGAATTCAACAACATTGCTGTAACACGCAAAACAGAATGGTTGCCTTATTACTATGCAGCGCTTTGCAATGCACAGATCGGATTCCTCTACCAGGATGATGGCGATAAAATTGAACCATATAGCAACAAGGGAGCAGATCAAGCCAATACTGCATTGCATTTGCTGGATACGGCTCATCAAAAGCAGGAATTATCTGAACTATATGTAGTGATGAGTATGATTAATCGTACCAAAGTGTTTATTAATCCGATGACTTACGGTCGTAAGTATGGCCCGGTGGCGGAACAGTACTTGAAAGAAGCGAAAAGATTGAATCCGCAGAACCCGCGCATGTTGTATGCCAGCGCATGGGTGAAATATCATACGCCCAAACTCTGGGGAGGAGATAAAGGTTTGGCGAAACAAATGGCAGAAGAGAGTCTGAAATTATTTGCAGGGCAGCCGGTAGACAATGTTAATCCGCATTGGGGGAAAGCTTCCAGTGAAGCGCTCTTACAGAAAATGAAGTAAATATTCACATTTAAAATATATTGTTATGCCTTTCATTATTTTAATCCTGTTACGCATTATGTTTGGTGCCAGTATGGTGTTTGTGATCGGTTATGTATTCGGGAATTTCGCGTCACAACCAGTATTGGCAGGCATTACCAAGGTAGCAGTGATATTAGGAATTGTGGCATTTATTGCCGTTAATATTATACTGATGCGTATGGCATGGCATCGTAATGCTGATGGTAAGTGTATGCGGCCATGGGCTACAGAACGGATAGAAAAGTAGTGCTTTGCATTGCTTAAAATACAATAGGGCGTCTCAAATATAGAGACGCCCTATTGTTATATATCAGTATGCCCGTTTCCTGATTACATTATATTTTTTCAGCTTCGAAACCTGCTTTAGCTACTACTGCAGCTACTTCTTCAGCAGTTTTTCCGTTGGCTTCAACTGTTAGGATTTTCTCGTTTACTTTCGTATCTACTTCCCAGTGGCTGATACCTTCTGCTTTATTCAGATGTGGTGTTACTGCTGCTACACAACCACTGCAATTGATATTAGTTTTGAATTTGTAAGTTTCCATATTGATTCGAATTTTTATTTTAATTGATTAGAGTTTTGCGTATTTCAATCTTAAGCTATTACTTACTACAGATACAGAGCTGAGTGCCATAGCCGCCCCTGCGATCATTGGGTCTAGTTGGAATCCATTGATAGGGAACAATGCGCCAGCGGCCAGCGGAATACCAATCAGGTTGTAGATGAAGGCCCAGAAAAGGTTCTGGCGGATCAGTTTCACCGTTTGGCGAGATAATTTAATCGCTTTTGGCACTTGCAGCAGGTCAGAAGAGATCAGTGTCATTCTGGCTACATCCATTGCGATATCAGTTCCTTTACCCATGGCGATACTCACATCAGCCTGTGCGAGGGCGTGGCTGTCGTTGATACCATCACCAGCCATGGCTACCACATGTCCTTGTTGTTGCAATGCTTTCACAAAGTCTGCTTTATCGGAAGGCAGTACACCAGCTTTGAAGTGGGTAATACCTGTTTTATTGGCTACAATACGTGCAGTCTGTTCATTGTCGCCGGTCAGCATGTATACTGTTACACCCATTTCTTGGAGTTTTGCAACTGCTGCCGCAGACGTAGCTTTGATTTGGTCAGCAATGGCAATCACTGCGAGGGCTTGGTACTGGTCAGCAAACCAGATCACTGTAGCGGCGTTGTCTAACCATTGACGGGATTTACCTTCCAGTGTAGCCGGTACCGTTACCTTTTGTGCATCGATATAAGTACGACTTCCAACGAAGTATTTTTTGCCGTTGTAGATGGCTTCTACTCCTTTACCGGTGATACTGTTGAAATACTCCAGGGTAACAGGTTTGATGTTATCCATATATTTCACAACAGCGGTTGCCAGCGGATGTTCGGATTGTTGTTCCATAGAGTAGAGTACTGCTGCGGTATCGTTTTTATCTGCCCAGAGGATATCTGTTACTTCAGGTTTACCTTCGGTGATAGTACCGGTTTTATCCAGTACGATTGCGTCTACTTTATGAGCAAGTTCTAGGCTTTCCGCATCTTTAATCAGCAAACCGTTTTCAGCTCCTTTACCTACACCCACCATGATAGCGGTTGGAGTGGCAAGCCCTAAGGCACAGGGGCAGGCAATTACGAGCACCGTTACCATAGCGAGCAAACCTTGTGTGAAGCCATTATCGCCTCCGAAGATCACCCATATAACCATGGTCAGTAAAGCGATTCCTGTTACTACGGGAACAAATATCCCTGCGATTTTATCTACCAGTTTCTGTACCGGCGCTTTACTTCCTTGCGCTTCTTGTACCAGTTTGATGATGTGTGCCAACATGGTATCTCCGCCTACTTTGGTAGCTTTGAAACGCAGCACACCTTTCTGGTTGATAGTACCAGCAAATACTTCTGCATCCGCCTCTTTCAGCACAGGCAGCGGTTCTCCGCTGATCATGCTTTCGTCGATGTAGGTACTACCGGAGATTACTTTTCCATCTACTGGAATTTTTTCACCGGGTTTCACGAGGATCAGGTCATTTACCTGTACTTGTGCCAGTGGTATTTCCACTGCTTCCTCATTATTACGTATAACCGTTACCGTTTTAGGCTGTAAGCCAATCAGTTTCTTGATAGCAGAAGAGGTATTGGATTTTGCTTTTTCTTCTAGGAGTCGGCCTAGGAGGATAAAAGTGATCACTACTGCGGCAGCTTCGAAGTACACATGTGCGTGTAAACCGCGACTGTGCCAGAATTCAGGATTCAAAGTATTGAATACGCTGAATACATAAGCGATACTGGTACTGAGGGCCACCAGGGTATCCATATTGGCGTTACCGTGGCGGGCCTGACGCCAGGCGTTTACAAAAAACTGTTGACCGAAAACCAGTACTACTGGTGTGGCAAGTGCCCACATGATATAGTTAGCATAAGGTATATTCATAAGAAACATACCGATAATTACCAGTGGTACGGAGAAGATAAGAGACCATACCGCCTTGCGTTTCAGCGTTTGGAATTTCTGATGGTGCAGATCTTCGAGGGCTTCAGCAGCAGCTTCGCTATCATCTGTAACGAGGTCGTAACCGATAGATTGGAGGGCCGCTTTCATATTATCAGGCGTAACTACTGCTGGTTCATATTCCACGGTTGCACTGGAATTGGCGAAGTTTACACCTACATGTAAAACGCCTGGGGTAGCGCCTAACATAGACTCGGCGCTGACAGCGCAAGATGCGCAACTTAATCCTGTGATGGGAAAGGTTTTCTTTATGATTTGTTCCTGTACTTGCATATGTTTCAAATTGACCATACAAAGGTCGCTCACATACAGTCGGGAACTGTTATACAATCTTTACTATGATTTATATAATTTCTTGGGGTATAAAAAAGGAAGGCTGTATCAATAAAAAAGGCATTGACGTCTGCGTCAATGCCTTTTTGTTTTTTCGTCGTCCCTGCCCGCTGGGCAGGGACGACGTTCAGCAATGTTTTATTTCAGGATACTTTCCAGTACTTCCAGTTTTCCATCAATAGGTTGGGTGATATTGAGGCCCAGGATGTAGGCTACCATTGGATATACGTTTACGTTCTCGAAAGTAGCCAGGCGTTGATGGGCCTTGAATGCAGGGCCCCACGCCATGAAGATGGCATTCATTTCGGTGAGGTTGTTATCGTATCCATGATGACCCAATGGCGGTTTGCGGGAGCTGGTTTGGAATGCATAGCCAGGTTCAGCTACCAGGATGATATCTCCAATGCGGTTATAGATATCTTCCTGACCATAGTGCCAGCGAACAGGTGTTTCCTGTTTCAGGTAAGCAGTATAATGATTTTCGTGTTGTTTCAAGTATTCGTAGGCTTTCCCGATATCCTCTTCTTTATCGCCATAATACATTGTTTTTTCTCCACCAGGCAGTACTTTCAGGCTGCTCAGCAGGGTATCGGCAGGCAGCGGGATAGCATGTTCTGTATCCACTTTCAACATACCATGATCAGAAACGATCACGAAGCTTACTGGCATATTCAATTTATTTACTTCTGCCACCATCTTACCAATAGCAGCATCCACGAATTTCACCGCCTGACGTACGCTGTCGCTCTCTGGTCCGTAATGGTGCCCTGCATGGTCCACTTCAGGGAAGTAGAAAGTAATGAGGTGAGGGCGTTTTTCTTCCGGTAATTTCAACCAATCGGTCACTTGTTGAATACGTGTGTCGATACCGGTTTTTTCTTGGTATTTGAAGTAGTAAGTAGGGCGAACATTTTGAATAGCAGCTTCGGAACCTACCCAGAAATAACTAGCAGTCACCATTTTCTGTTTCTCTGCCAATACCCACAATGGTACGCCGCCGTACCAACTGCCGTCGGTTACTGCATCTGTATTACCTACTTTATAGGCTTCTTTACGTTTACGATCCCAGAAATGGTTGTCTACCAGGCCATGATGGGCAGGATAGAGTCCTGTAACAATGGAATAGTGATTAGGGAATGTAAGGGAAGGAAAAGAAGGTTGCATGGCTAATGCTCGTACGCCGCTATCAGAGAGGCGTTGGAGGTTTTCAGCGCCGTATTTCTCTACATAATCAAAACGAAAACCATCAATAGAAATCAGAATAACATAGGGTCTGGTTTGATTAGAGGCACTGTTGGTACGTCCTTCTACAATCTGTTGTGTGGTATCCTGCGCCTGTATGTTCAAACTGACGAATAAAGCCGCGGCGATAACAATAAATAACCGTTTCAAAATTGTTGTTTTAATGGTGAAGGGGGAATAAACAGATGAATCCTATAAGCAGTCCGCAAATTAGGTAATATTTACTTTCTGGCCATTTGGAGTAAAAACCGCTAATCGATTGAGCGCAACACACATATGTAAATTTTAATAATTGATATTTTTTGTATATATTAGCACATCTGAAAAACCATATATACCATGTCTGATTACACCTTTATGACAACGGAGGAGAACTTCCTGTTGCAGGAAGCCCTTAAGAAGAACAAACAACAACTGACGAAATTTTTCCTGGTAGGTGTTACCCTCCTGTTTTTGGCGGCCATTGTACCGCAACTTTATTTGTACACGCATAACGCTCAAAGTGATGCGGACCAGTCGAAGCTTTCCTACACCAACATCTGGTTCTGGGTATGGCTGCTCAGCTTTGTAATTGCGCTGATGTTTGCCCTTATCAAAGTGACGGATATACGCTACTGGTCGATTAAGAAAGACCTGATAACATTACAAAAAGGATTGATACAGGCGCCACTGGATGCAGTTTATGTAGAGAACAACGACACTCAAACCAATCTTTCCGTAAAGCTGGAAACAGGCCGTAAGCGACTGTTTTACTGGATGCGTGGGCAACTGGAAGGGTTCCGTGCTGGCCAGGAAGTAGAAATCAGCTATGCCAGGTATTCCCGCATTATTATTTCTGTCATCAAAAAATAGATTGACTATCGTTCCACATTTACCTATCTATTGAACACTTTACCTATGAAAACGGTCCGATCCCGATTCCTGCTATTAGCCACTGCTGTATTAGCCATGTTGCTGATTTCCGCAGCACTGATACGTCAAGATAAACCCATTATCCACAAACGAATGATATTGTTACATAAAGTAACCATTAATGGAAAGTTGGCAGACAGTATTATCTATAATGCAAAAGGGAAACTGGCGGAGATATGGTTCTATGATGATATTACGGGGAGATGGGATGCGCATAACAAATACGTGTACGGTCCAAAGGATAAAGTGGAGAAAGTATTGGAGTATTGGGGAGATGAGTTGATGGAAATTGATTCTGTTTACTATCATCCTACAGGATTTACGTGTTATTCCCTTTCCAGGAGGGCCGCCGCCGGCGTGTTGACCGATACCCTGCGTTTCTTTACCAATGAGGCAGGTAAACCTATCCAAATTGGCAATATGGACACGGTCGTTTATAACAACAAGGCATATCTGACGTACGATGCGATTCAATATCGGAATGCCAACCCACATAGGCATACTTCGTATGATTATTTTCAGACTGAAGAGGAAAATCAATATACCAGTCATCAGGTGATCACAGAACAGGAGTACGATAGTAATCCGAACCCGTTTTCGCCACTGTGCCGGGATTATCCGGGTATAGCGATGGCCACTTTCAACCAGAATATTCTGTTTGCAGATGCGGCCAATAATATGACCAAGCGTACGGTAACAGATTCCTATTCCGGAAGTCTTTCCAGTACCGCCAGCGAAACGGTGTCGTGCAGTTACCGCTATGATCCAGTAACACAGCTTCCGTTGGAGCAATCTTATATCAGGTATGAGTTGAACGACCAGGAAAAGCCTGTAAGAAAAAAGTACAATATCCAATTTTATTATCAGCAGCAATAAGGGTTTGCCAAAGTTATCCGATGCTGGAATTTCCTTAACTTGTGAGGGAATTTCAGCATTGGCATTTTATGGACATAGAAAAATTCAGAGAATACTGTCTCTCTCTTCCTGGTGTTACAGAAGAATTTCCTTTTGGCGAAACCACCCTTGTGTTTAAAGTGATGGGGAAGATCTTCGCCCTGACAGATCTTGAGTTATTTGAATTTGTTAACCTGAAATGTGATCCGGAGGAAGCCGTGGAATTGCGAGAGCGTTATGAAGGGGTTACTCCGGGGTATCATATGAACAAAAAGCACTGGAACTCAGTAAGTATGGCATCCGGTATCTCCAATAAACTTATCTTGGAATGGACCAAGGCATCCTATGACCTGGTGGTAAGCAGCCTTCCTAAAAAGGTGCGGGAAACGCTGTTATCACAGCAGTGATTTGCCATATATCCTTTTTTCCACCGGTAATAAGCCAGCTTTTTATTACTTTACGCCGTCTTAAAAAACTAAACTGTTTATGAGAAAATGGCTGCTGCTGGCCTATGCCGCACTATTTTTACCGGTTATCACCAAAGCGATCAACCAGGACTCTCTCTGGATGTATGAACACTACACGAAAAAGGAAGTCACTATTCCTATGCGTGATGGTGTAAAACTGTTTACTGCGATCTATATTCCAAAAGATCAGTCAGAAAAACATCCGATCTTGATGACCCGCACACCGTACTCCTGCTCTCCTTATGGCGAAACGAAGTTTTCTGCTTATTACGCCAAACAGTACAACCGCTATCTCCATGAGGGTTATATCATGGTGGTACAGGATGTTCGTGGCTGTTGGATGAGTGAAGGCCAGTTCGTAAACGTTCGTCCTTTTAATCCTAAAAAAGGGAAGAAGGATATTGATGAGTCTACCGATACTTATGATACGGTTGACTGGCTGGTGAAAAATGTTGCTGGCAATAACGGAAATGTAGGTCAATTCGGTATCTCTTACCCTGGCTTCTACTCTACTATGGGCGCTTTAAGCAACCATCCTGCGTTGAAAGCGGTAAGTCCACAGGCTCCTGTTACGGATTGGTTTATGGGAGACGACTTTCACCACAATGGCGCTTTCTTTATCGCAGATGCGTTTCCGTTCTACACTTCATTTGATCATCCACATCCCGCTCCTACCACTAAAGGACCGGCAGGATATAAATTCCCTAACCGCGATAACTACAAATTCTACCTGGAAACTGGTCCGCTGAAAAACTTCGCTAAAATCGTCGGCGACAGCGTGAAGTTCTGGCATGAAATGTACGCCCACCCTACTTATGATGATTATTGGAAAGCGCGCAACGTGCGTAATTTCCTGACAGACGTAAAACCTGCGATGCTGGAAGTAGGCGGTGTATTTGATGCAGAAGATTGTTTCGGTGCATGGAATACTTATAAAGCTATTGAAAAACAAAGCAAGGGCACTAACAACCGTATTGTAATGGGTCCTTGGTACCATGGTCAGTGGGCTTCCAAAAATGGCACCCACCTGGGCAATGTACGTTTCGGTAGTAATACATCTGACTGGTATGCAGAGAATGTAGAAGTTCCATTCTTCAACTATTACCTGAAAGGAAAAGGTACTGCAGCAGATATTGCAGAAGCTACCATCTTCTTTACTGGCGAAAACGAATGGAGAAAACTCCCAGTATGGCCTCCGGCTGATATGCAAGAAAAGAATATCTACCTCCAACCAGATGGTGGTTTAGCTTTCACCAAACCTACTGCTGCTAATAGTTTCAGCGAATATGTGAGTGATCCTGCCAAACCAGTTCCTTATACAGAAGATGTGCATTTCACTCGTACCATCAGTTACATGACAGATGATCAGCGTTTTGCTAGTCGCCGTCCGGATGTAGTAGTATTCCAGACACCTGTCCTGGATCAAGACATTACCCTCGCAGGTCCGTTGGTGGCTGATCTCATTGCTAGCACCAGTGGTACCGATGCTGATTTTATCGTGAAAGTAATCGATGTCTTCCCAGATGATTTCCGTTATGAAGATGATGCTCCTAGTGAACATGGCAGAATACCGTCCTCTACTTATCCAATGGGTGGTTACCAGATGCTGATACGTGGAGAGGTAATGCGTGGTAAATTCCGCAACAGTTTTGAGAAACCAGAAGCATTTGTGCCTAATCAACCTTCCGCTGTGAAGTTCACGATGCCAGATGTAGCACATACATTCAAGAAAGGCCATCGTATCATGGTACAGGTACAGAGCAGTTGGTTCCCGCTGGTTGATCGTAACCCACAACAGTTCATGGATATTTACCAGGCCGATGCGAAAGATTTCCAGAAAGCGAATATCCGTATCTACCACGATGCAGCACATCCTTCCAGTGTTGTACTGCCTATCGTGAAATAATATATTTACAAAGACATGTAGCAATCGTCCGCCAATGGGTGGACGATTGTTATTTATAGCCAAAGCGGTATCTCCCGCCACCTCCCCACTCGATCCAGTCTGCCACCCCACCGTCGAGGGTTTTCAGACCTATCTGCACAAATCCGTACTTCTGGATATTATATCGGAAGGCGATACGGAGGAACCAATCTCCTTTGTAATGATCACGCCTTAAAAGATAGGTTCCACCCTGGGTTACGATTTCAATATCCTTGATATGGATACTATGCCCAGCATGTACTCCCAGTAACATACGATCGAAGGGGGTATCGGAACCATATGTTTTCCGATATATCCAGCCCAAGCTACCATCATAAAATCCATCTACACCCGCTGATAGACTCCCAAAATTGCTATACCGATATGTGTAGTCCAACACCAGGGAAACGGTGCCATAAGAGGCATTCACACTATCCTTTTTGCTTAATTGCACCGAGCCTACTGCCAAGTAAGCACTCAACTGATGGTAGTGTGTAACAGGATTAATAGGCTTAAAGACACAGGTAGGCCGTCGGGAGGCAACATAGTCTTTATCAATCTGCGTTCGGACAATCCGGGCAATAGAATTGTAATGATAGCGTAGCCCCACATTAACACCCAGCATATTCAAACCTAGGTTGGGCATATACATACGCCCATTTGAAAAGTGAGTAACGTCTATCCCATATACGAAATCTAATGTTTTAGAGACTTCCCATACCCCGCCAATGTCTCCATTGAAATAGGCATTCACTTTGGAGCCGATCGCATCATTATTGGGATTTTTAAGGGAATCAAATGGCGCCAGATCATAAGTGAAGCCCAGCGACAGACCTAGCACGAAGTAATGTTTCTTACTTCTGTAGAATGGCGCATAGATAAATCCGTATACCCCGCTGGGATAGCCTAATTCACTTGGATCACCAATATTCCCCGTATAAAATCCTACCCCATAACTGGGGCAATTAAATACCCGCTGCCAGTTCTCACGGCCAGAGGATTGCCACCCCAGACGAACTTCCAGCGACTTATAACCATGAGCCAGAGCGCCTCCCAGCTCTCCAGCAGTATATAAATGTTCGCCCGCATGTAATTTTAATTCCAGGTACTTATGGCTTCCCAGGTTGGGATCTTTTTTTGCTTTCTGCCATAAGTCGGTTGTATCCTGCCCTTGTACAGATATGGCCAGCAAAAGCAGGTAACTAATAACAGTTATATATTTCATAATCCCTATACTAATCGCTTCAACAATTGGCCGGATGTTTTTGTTGGATTTGCTTAACTTGCAAGCATATCCCTTAAAACATAAAGGTTATAATCAACATTATGCTAAAGAAATACATCTTCCTGGGAGCACTGGGAGTATTGTCTGTACAAGGTTTCAGTCAAACAAAGCCTGCCGCTAAGCATGCGGCCAAAGCTACTGCTAAACCTGCGGCGAATTCCATCCTGAAAACCCGACTCGACAGCGTTAGCTATGGTATAGGCATTAGTATCGCTGAAAATATCCAGGCGCAGGACATGGCCAATGTCAATGTAGCTGTCCTGAGTAAAGCCATCAATGATGTGCTGAAAAAGAATCCTCAGTTAATAACAAATGAACAAGCAAATATGAGTATCAGTAATTACCTGCAGCAACTGAAAGCAGAAAAATCTGCTAAAAACAAAGCAGCCGGTGAACACTTCCTGGCAGAGAATAAGAAGAAACCTGGTGTAGTGACGCTGCCTAGCGGTTTACAATACCAGATTTTGAAAGAAGGTAATGGTGATAAACCTACCTTGAATGATAAAGTAAAAACACATTACCACGGTACATTAATCGATGGTACTGTATTCGATAGTTCTGTAGACAGAGGCGAGCCAATCTCCTTCCCTGTTAGCGGTGTTATCAAAGGTTGGACAGAAGCTCTGCTGATGATGCCTGTGGGCTCTAAATGGAGACTGTTTATCCCTGCTGATCTGGCTTACGGCGATCGTCAGGCTGGTCCGAAAATTGGCCCAGGCAGCGCGCTGGTTTTTGATGTGGAATTGCTGGAAATTGTAAAGTAATCTCCCTACATAATTACAAAAAGAAAGAGGGTGTCTCAAAAGGCACCCTCTTCTTTTTTATGGTTGGTCAAACCGATCAGGGGTGTTTTTCGTTTTTAATAATATGCCTAAAGGAAAAACACTATCTGTAATTTTTAAAGCTAACCTGCA
>Ga0213878_10000039_pt1 | contig 96187 bp, 89 predicted proteins | sample VelepicoBEBS_R02_FD_161053 | JGI IMG/M metagenome (GOLD analysis project Ga0213878, IMG submission 161053) | Vellozia epidendroides bulk soil microbial communities from rupestrian grasslands, the National Park of Serra do Cipo, Brazil - BS_R02 | ecosystem: Environmental > Terrestrial > Soil >... | reverse complement strand
TCACGCTCAACCCGGAACGCGACTCGGTCGTCACCGCGGCCTCGCGCTCCCGAAATACTCAGCCATTGGCTGCGTGAACGAGGCGACAAGTAGCTTGACGCGCGCCGGACCCTTGGTGTGGGCATCGCCTCTCCCGGCCAAAAAGCCGGGCAGCCTATGCCTCGTTGGGTCACTCAGGACACCCTCGCGGTGTCCGCCATCAGTTTGGAATGCCGTCCGCCATCAGCGTGGAACGGTGTCCGGGATCGCGCGGAATACGCAAGCGGTAAACGCGTGAACGGCCGCTGGCCGTTCGACAACATTCGATACAGATTGGCATTCTGTCCCGTGGTTTTCGAGATCAACAGCGCTCAAGAGGGTGCTTGATCGCGAAATGGGTTCAACAGCTTGACGCCGCTGGCTCGGAAGTGCCGAACGTTTCGCGTAACCACTGTCAAGTCGTGCACGAGCGCAATGGCGGCGATCTGCTTGTCGAGTTCGTGCTCCGGATGCGGTACGCGCAAACGCCCCCACACCTGAGCCGCGTCTGCGTCGAAGGCGAGGATCTGATCCTCGTATTCGCTGAGGACGGTATGCATCCAGTGCTCAAGCAGCACCGCTTGCGGCTCATCACCGCGATGGCGGATAAGCTCAATGCCTCTGCGCAGTTCGCCGACGGTGACGACCGACAAGTACAACGCCTCATCCTGAGTGGCCGCTGTGCGAAAGAAGGCCAAGACGCCCTGATCAGCGCGTTCGCGTTTGCGCGCCTCGCTGATCACGCTCGTGTCAATCAAATACATCCGGGGTCTCCCCAGATGTGTCAATACGCTCGAAATCGCTGTCTTGACCGACGTCGGGAATAGCCGCCAGCACTGCAGCAAAGGGACGCTTCCGAGGCCGTCGCAGTGCTGCTGCCAAGATCTCGCGATGTTCCGCCTCGGCACTGCGGCCATGGGCGACAGCCCGCTCCTTGAGCGCTGTGACAAGCGCTTCGTCGATTCCACGCACTAGGAGGTTCGCCATATCCGTCGGCCTTTGGTTGATATCAATGATATCGTTTTATGGGCGCATTGAGAGATGCCGTCACCCTGGGGTGACCTCGGAGCCCTTTCAATCGCCGATCGCCAGACGACAGGCGTGCGGGAGTGCGTCATCGCTTCGTGCTCATTCGACAGGCTGGCGCTGCTGCGTTCGGCGGAATGCGGCAGCCGTTGTTGAATGTCAGCATCTGGCCGACTGGCGCCGTCCGCTGGGACGCTAGCCTATCCGAAGCTGGCCGACCTGGCTCAGGCGTCGTTCGTCAGCCTCGGGCACGTCAGCAATGTCCGAAACAGCCCGCTTGATCGGGGGCGGGCGGAGGTGTCCGATCACGGACTGATCCTGTCGAACCCGGACGGTCTTCTGGACGCCTGGCGCGAGGAGTACGTGCCGCTGGCGGGCGAGCGCCGCGCCGTCTACACCACGCTGCACGACAGCGCCTTCGAGGCAGCATTGCGTGACGTTGGCACCGCCCTGACATCGGATGGCCTGGCAATCCTTTGCTCGTTCTCTGCGGCCAACTGGCTGGCACCTTATGCGCGCACCGGTACCCACCATTTCTACGCGGATCAGGCGGGTGTCGACCGGATGCGCAGGCTTCTGAAGCTCACAACACCAACGCACGGCGAGAACGTCGTGGTCATTGAGCCCGACGACATCGCGCTCTTCCAGGACGCCATCGAACCGACGAATGGCATCCACTGCACGAGCCCCGTGCAAACCTATCTCGACCTGTATGTCTCCGGAGAGCGAGGGTGCGAGGCCGCGGACCACCTTCGGCAAGAGAGGCTGCAGTGGCAGAAATGACGCCAAATGAATCGCAGCAGGATGCGTTCGGCCAGGTCGACGCCTGGTTGCGTGCGCTGGGGCTGCGAGCCTAGGAGGGGGGAGAGCCCACTACGATGCTCCCGATTCTGCTGAGGCCTTGGTGACCATCGTGCAGATCGACCATGGAATGCTGCGGCGCGTGGCCGGATCCGAGCGCACCCCGTCTGTCTGGCCTCGACGGTCCTTGTTCATGGGTGACTTCGCGGAAAGCGCCTCTGGTTCAAACTCCGCCGGTCCTTGCTCGGGTGCGTTGGGGCAACGAAATCAACAACCTGCGAGACCGATCTCCGACGGCCCGCATCTGTTGAAGTCACCATCCCCGGATCGCATTGGTGGAGGACCTCCCCTCGGCTCGCGTCACGCCGTGGTGCCGGCCGGGACAAGCACCGCATCAGGCGGGGGGGCGAAGACGCCGAGTCCGCGGGCGAGGGCATGCGGCGCAGCCATTGCGCTCAGGCCGGGGTCGCCGATCACCATATAGCCCGCCCCGTGCAGCAAGACCATCGTCGCGCGGACTGCTTCGAGCAGGCAAGGAAGCGCCCGGTGGCCTTGCGCCAGCGCCTCGATCAGTGCCTGCGCGAGCCGGCGGTTGTCGGCGTGCAGCGGTTTGCCCAGCGGTGCCAGTACGGCGCCGGCCACCCCTGCGGCGACCAGCGCATCAGCCATGCCATCGGGGCCCGCGCCGCCGCAGCCGAGCGAGAAGAAGAGCGCTGTGGTTTCGTCCGGCGGCCAGGGTTCGGCCCGGCCGGCAAAGTCGCCGCTGCCAAGCCCGCCATAGGCGAGCCATCCGCTGCGGTCGCCGTGGCCAAGGTAGAGCGCCGCCGCTGCGCCCAGTCGCAGCGCGTTCAACAGCGCCGGCTTGCGGATGCGCTCGGCGCTCCAGCGCAGCGTTCTGCACGCGCCGGCCTGGGCCGCGCAGGCTTCGATGGTGTCGAGCGCTGCCTGGTAACGCGACTCGCGCGGGCCGAGCAGGACGAGCGGGGCCGGGGGGGCGGCGGTGCGTCGCAGCAGGGCGACCGCACGCCCGGCATAGGTGACGAGCGCGGCCGCGTCCATGCGCAACCAGCCGGACAGGGCGGCCCGCCCGCCCATGCCCAGGGTGTCCGCAAAGCGTGCACGCAGGCTGGGCAGGGCCGGGTCTTCAAGCACCAGCAGCAGCGGAGCGTCGTCGCCACCGGCGTTTCTCGGCAGTCCGGGCCGCGCACGGAGCAGCCGGTCGACCAGTCGGCCCAGGTCTTCGTCGGGCGCGACCCCATGGACATGGACCAAGGCACCGCGCTGCCGCCACTCGTCCATGAGCGGGGCCAGCGCGTCGATCAGGGCCGCCGGCCCGGCGACCCACCGATGCCGCGCCTCGCGTGAGCCAGTCTCAGCTGAAGACGGCATTCGCGTAGGGCTGCCAGGCGGCGGGATCGTGGTTGGCCGCGTCCCCCTTGCGGGCGTGGAAGTGCATGATGATCTGCGCCTGCTGCTCCGGGTTGAAGCTCGAGAGCTGGCCTCCGCCTGCGGCGAGTGCCGCCTCCGCCCCGGTGCCCCACAGCTTGCCGTCGGCGTCGTCGTGGTAGCCGTAGTTGTAGCCCGCGCCTATGAGTTGCGCCTCCAGAGCCTCAACCATGTAGACGGGCCCTTGTTGCAGCCCCTGCCACACGTGCATCAGTTCGTGGATGACCTTGTGGATGGTGACATCGGCCCAGGACGCGAAGTTCAGCAGGTACATGGTGGTGAAGGCCCTGGTGCCGTTGAGCTCCTCCACCAGGTCCACCGGCAGCGACTTGACCGCCAGCTTGACCTTGTCGAGATTGATCGAGTTGCCGAACACGCCCTGGGCCTCGGCGCGCTCGAGCGCGGTCAGGGAGCGGTAGCTGCCAGGGAACCATTCCAGAACAATCGCCACCAGCAGCGCGATCTGGCTGAGCGGCAGCTCGATGGCCGCTCTGAGGATCTCGACGGCGCTCTTGCCGATGTCGCGCAGCGCCTCCAATGCACGGCGGGCCGTGTCTTCGGCGGGCTGCAGCAGCGCGACCTGCACCAGCTCGGTCAGCGTCTGGCCCAGTTCGGACAGCGCCTGCATCAGGTCCCGCAGCGCGTTGCCGGGGTGCACCGCCATGTCGGCCACCAGCGTGGCGAGCGTGACGCCGAAGGCCAGCAACTCGCTCGCCACGCTCTTGATGACCTGCACGCCGCGGTTCGCCATCCAGGCCACGAAATCGGCCACCGCGGCGCCCGCGTTCAGCATGCCGTTGACGATGGCATGCCACTTGTCGACCGCGGTGTGACCCACCCAGAGCAGGATCGCATCGACCGAGCTCCCGGCCTTGACCAGCACTTCGCCCACAATGGCGAGCGCCTTGTCGCCGGCGCGGACCGCCCAGTCGATGACGCGGCTCACCACCATGCCGGCGTCCTCGATGGCGGTCACCACCGTACGCAGCATCGCGTCGGAGCGCGACTGCGCAAAGGCGAGAAGCTCGTCGACGGCGCGGCCGAGCAGCTGCATGCTTTCAACCAGCGCGCGCCAGGCCAGCGCCGACACGTCAGCCGCCTGCGCGAGGATCCAGTCGACCACGGCGCCGACGGGGCCGAGGTTCTGCAGCAGCGCGTGCAGCACCCGGCGCAGGATCGTGAAGCCCTGCTGAAGCGCCGTTCCGAGCAGCGTCGCGACGGCGACGCCAGCGTCGAGCGCTGCCTTGACGACACGGCGCGCGAGGTCGAAGCCCGCGGCCATCGTGGCGCGAAGCAATTCGGCGGCGCTCTTGCCGAGCGCGAAGAGGGCTTTCACGGTGGCCGTCAGCATCGTCCCCGCCAGCGTGCCCAGGCCGCGCAGGATCTGCACCAGCGACTGGCCGAGCGCGATGGCCGCCTCCACCAGCTTGCGAACGAGGTCGACGCTGTCGCGTGCGATGGCGGCGATCAAGTCGCCCAGCGTGCGGCCGATGTCCATCAGGCCGCGCACGACCTCGCGCACGGCGGCGATCGCGGACGATGCGACGAAGGCCGCGAGCTCCACCAGCGCGCCGCCGATGCGGCCGATCGCGGCCACCGTGCGTCGGATGAACTGCAGCCCCTGGTTGGCCACGTCCTGCACGATGCTGGTGATGCTTCGCCCCAGGTCGCGCAGCGAGCGCACCACGGTGTCAAGGAGCTGGTCGGGGTGCAACACCGCCGCGGCCATGATCTGGCCGACCGCGAAGCCGATCGCGACAAGGGCGCGCACGGTCGCCGCGAGCAGCGCCGCACCGAACTGGAAGGCGGCACCGGCGATCTCGGCCAGGCTCTTGCCGATGCTGGTCATGGTCTGCACGAACTTCTGCAACACGTTGTAGGCGGCACTCGCGAGCTGGGCGAACACGTCGGCCAGCGTGCGACCGATCGCGGCCAGGGCCTGCAGCACGTTGCCGATCTGCTCCAGCGTGAAGCTGGCGATGGAGGCGAAGACGGTGGCGAGCGCCTTGCCTGCATCGATGATGCCCTGCATGATCTTCCGGAGGGCGTCGAAGCCCGCTTGAAGGGCGTTGCCGACGATCGAGGCCAGCGTGTGGCCGGCGGCGAGCAGACCGTTGACGAGGTCGCGCACCTTGTCGGCCGCCCAGCTTGCGATCTGCTTCAGGCCCTCGACGATGCCGCCCGCCACCGACGTCACGGCATCGGCCACGGCCTTGGCCGCGTCCACGATGCCCTTGCCGATGTCCTCGATGAGGTCGAGGAGGCCATCGTGCGGTGCATCGGGATCGGGCACCACGATGTTCTTCTCACGGACCATCTTGCCGGCCATGGCGAACCACTCCATCACCACGCCCATCGCCTGCGGGTCGAGTCGGTCGGCGGGCATGAGGAAGGCCTGCATGACAGCGCGTCCGTGGGCCGCCGGCACCAGGCCGACGCCGTGCATGATGGTCATCGAAGCACCCGCGGACTTCTGTGCCGCGATGATGGCGAGGCGGTCCGCGGGAGCCGCCAGCGCGATGCCTTCGTAGAACTGCCCGACCTGGTCGTTGCTCTGCAGCGTGTCGACGAAAGCCACCGCGAAGGCGGCCGCCTGCGCCGGGCCCAGTTTGCCGATCTCGGCATAGTGGCCGGCGAAGTCGCGCACCGCGATGGGCTGCGTGGCGAGCTGCCGCGCGATGGCTGCGCGGTCGCCCGATGCCAGGGTCGACGACAGCGTCGCGGCGTTCGAGACGGCGGCCGGCGTGGCCGGAGTCGTGCGCACCGGGGGGGCGGTCGTGATCGCGCCGATCTGGGCAAGGGCGCGTGCGCCCAGTGGGTTGGAGTTGACGGGCATGGCGCAATCCCTTCAGTTCGGTTGCGTGAGCTGGACGACGGTGGCGGCGGCCACGTTGGCCAGGTCGCCGATGCCGTCCAGCAGATGGAAGTGGCGCGGCTCGACGAACACCACCACCGCGCCGTTGGCGAGCGTCTTCACCGAGAGCACCGCCATTGCCGCGCCGCCGTCGGTGTCGGGCAGCGTCATCACCTCGTAGCTTTGCCACAGCAGTGGATCGAGCCGGCCGCGCAACCCGGCCTCGATCACCGCCGCATAGGACTGGGTGCTGGCCTGCGACATGTCCCAGTCGACCAGGGCCAGCGCGATGCGCCGCTGCGCGGCGTCGAACCAGACTTCGACCTGCAGTTCGATGCCGGCGGTCACCTGCACCATCTGCGGCAGCTGGACGCCCAGCGGCCCGGTGATGGTCCGTTGCTCGACGCCCTGGAGGATCAGCTGCAGGCGGTGCCGCCGGTTGTGCACTTGTGCGCCGTCGTGCGAGTAGGCCGTGGTGCCGATGAAGCTCATCGACAGGAGCTGCGCATTGGCGAACTCCAGGGCGTTCCTGCCCAGTCGAGCGACGGCGAGGGCGGCGATGTCATTGCCCGAGAAGGCGAGCGAGGTGCCGTCGCTGGTGGCCGGCAGCGGTGTGAGCACCGAGGCCGAGGTCGCGCCGCGGTACCAGAAGAGCACGCCGCTTTCGAAGTCGGCGAACCGGTTCACGCTGCGCTGCCCCGGCGTGGATGCCGGACCGGTGAGGATGCCGAGGATTGCTGGGTCGAGCGAGACGTTCAGCGCTGCGCTGGACGCTACGCTGGATGCGACATTCGGCGCGGCCCGGGTGCTGGGCGCAGCGGCGGCCTGCGTGCTGAGCGGGCCAAGCACGCCGACGTCCTGCAGGCGCATCGCGGCGCCAGGAGCAGCGACGCGGGCGGCGGCCGAGGCAGTCGGCGTCAGCGGCGGCGTGTTGACCACGCTTGCCGGGAAGCCCGCCGCGATCGCTGCAGCCGGCAGCTTGACGACTTCCGCGGGCAACGAGGCGATCGGCTTCTTGATGGCCTCCGGCCGCCTGTGGCCCACGCGCGGGTCAGGGATCAGCTCGTCGCCAATGGGGTAGCCAAGCTGCGGGTTGCGCGCCCCTCCCAGTGCGGACCAACGGTCCCGGATCAGGCCGTGCACCTCGTGCGCACCGGTCTCCGCTGTCCAGTAGATGGAGCCGCCCTGGAAGTGGTTGAAGCGGCCGCGGCCGTCAGGCGTGCCCGTCTCGTCGGTGCGCGGATAGCCGAGGATGCTGGCCTCGGCGCCCAGCGCGAGGTACTTCTCGCGGATGGCGCCGTGCAACTCGAAGGCGCCGGCGCTGCTCTGGATGATCGGCCGGTTCAGCGCGACGGCGGACTGCAGGTCGATCTGGGCATGGCCGTTGATAGCGGCGCCCGGATTCACCGCGGCCGCGGTGCCGATGTCACGCCCCAGCGGTCCCGCCGCGGCCGCACCATTCAGCGGTGTCGGGGCGTGCGCCGGTGCGGTTGCAGCACCGACGCCGAGCACGGCCCCCGCGATCGACACCGTGGCCGCAATGCCGCTGAAGTGCGAGGGCGGTGCCCAGTAGATCGACCCACCCTGGAAATGCGCGAAGAAGCCTTCGGCTCGAACGTCTGAGCCGGGCATCACGTCACTGGTCGGAAAGCCCAGGAAGCCGGCCTCACCGCCCAGTTCATGCCACCGCGCGAGGATCGGCCCGTGCAGTGCGTGCGCGCCCGTGCTGGGGTGCCAGTAGATCTCACCGGACTGGAAGGCGCGCGAGAAGCCAGCGTGCGCGGCAGCCGCCGCCGCGCTCAAAGGGCGGCCCAGGGCGCCGTCCGCTCCGCCAGCCTCGGCGAACTTGGCATTGATGGCCCAGGTCGCGACGTCGATGGGCGAGGCGAAGCTGCCGATGATCCCGGCGAGCTCGGGTGCGGCGGCCTGTGCCTGTGGGCTGAGTGCGATGTCGCGGAAGGCTCCGAGCACGTCGACCCCCACGGTGGGCGTACTGCCGGGATCTGGATCAGCGAGAACCCTCATGGCCTCGAGCCCTCGATTCACGAGGATGGATGCGTTGAACTGCGTTGCGGCCATGGCTTTGCTCCAATGCAAGAGCCGCAGCCTAGGGTTTGCGTGCGCCCGAGGCATCCACAAGTCTGAGGTCGCCCCTGGAGACCGGAGTGCATGGCTGCCGTGCGTGAGCCTTCCGAAGCTGCCCGATCGCAGCAAGTGCGCCGTCGGCGCGGCTCTTGAGATCGGCGATCTCCGGCCGGCAATGTTCGCGAATCTCACCCAGGTCGGCCCGAGCACGGTCGGTGAGTCAATCTGGATGCCGAGTCAGCAATACGCCGCGAGCAGTTGCCCCACGGCGGTGCGCATCCCGCACCGATGGCGCTAGCAATTCGATCCATCCGTCCCTTGGCCATCGTCGCCCATACCGTCGGCGACGGAGCGTGACAGCCGCGTTGCCGATGACGACCCACGCAGGCCAACTGCGGGGCGACACGCGCCGGGCGCGACATGGCGTGTTTCGCGTGGGCGCGCCAAACCGAGGCGGCATTCGAGAGCAGCGGAGCCGGGGACCGAGATCACGCGCGTCGTGGCTGCTCAGCAAATATGGGTCGAATTGCTAACTTATCTGCAATCCCTTCATTTGCTGCACAGCAAATATGGCCTCAATGCCTAACATTGAGGCCTCCTGATCGCGATGCGGGGCTGCCAGCCTTTCAAGGGGACCGCCCATCCTCCAGTTCAGAGCGGGAGGATTGCTGTGGTCCGCTCTATCGACGTACTAGGCGTCCGCACTTCGCCCGAAATCGATCGCGGCCCGCACGTGCTTTGGCACCAGTTCGACAAGCTCACGATCTGGCTTCACACCCAGCGCATCGTTGACCGTCGAGAAGGCCAGCCGGAACGCCACAAACAACGTGGCCTCAAAGATCTCTCGCTCCGACAGGCCGGAGTCCCGAAGCGACTGGACGTCAGCGGCGGTCGTCGCGTTCGGATCCCTCACGACCTTTCGAGCCCATGATGTCAGCGCCTGATCTCGCTCGCCCAACTCCAGCGACGGAAGATCGCTGATGACGGCTGCGGCCACGTCTTCGCTGGTGCTTTGAGCCAGCGTTCGACCCCAGGCCAAGGCGCAGTAGGCGTCGCCTAGCTCCGATGCCGTGGCACACACAAGAAGGGTCAGCTCGCGCTTGCTGAGGGTCGACTGGCTGGTCAACTCGCTGCGCAGGGCTGCAAAGCCGTCGAACACGTCCGGACGCCACGCCCAGGCCTTGGTGAGGTTCATCACAAAGCCCTGCGAATCTGCGCTGGACTTGTACACCTTCTCAGTTGCCGGAGTGCTCTCGGGTTGCGCAATGAACATCGTTGAGTCCTGACTCTGTCGGAGTGATCGGTTCGAATGCCTGGCGTCCGACATGAGGAGCGCGAACCGACGGGCCGGGCTGACCGGCGTACGGAACCTGCAGCACTCATGCGGTGAGTCTCGGGGCGATGGTATCGATGTTGTTCCAGTCGCGACAGACGGCTGCGGGTGTCGGTATCCCGAGGCGCCATGCGGCCGACGCTCGGTGCAGAACTGCCGTCAGACTTCGATCGGAACCTTGGCCTCGGCCGGCTCGCGACAACCACTCCCGGTTCGGGGGCTCGTCGCGCGGCTTGCCCCGTTGAAGCTCCCGGTCAGGCTGGCGCAGTGCGTCGCTGCTCGGTTGCCCGGACCGCTCGTATATGGCGTATCGGCAGTTGCATGCCCTCGGGCATCCCAACGCCACGATGACCGGGATCCACGCTATGGAAGGCAAGGGATGGATGCCGTCGATTTCAATTTTTCACAAACGTTGCACAAGGCATCCCTAGTCTGACGGCCCGTGCGCATCCCGTCGCGCATGGAGCAGTGCCTTGACCTTCACCGACACCCTGGCCGCAACGACATCGCGGCCCACAGTTCGCTTTGCCCAGCCGGTGGCGGGGGATCTGGCCGTGGCCTGTGTATCGGTCTCGCCCGAGCACACCAATGCGCAGGTCTACGAGATCTTTGGCCGTCATCGTGATCTGAGCTGCCTGCCGATACTGGAGGACGGCCGGCCCATCGGCCTGATCAATCGCACCCTGTTCCTGTCGCAGATCTCCAAGCCCTTCCACAAGGAGCTGTTCGAGAAGAAGAGCTGCATCGCCTTCATGGACAAGGATCCCCTGGTCGTCGAGGCCGCAACGACGATAGAGCAGCTCGCGCTGCTGACGGTGGAGTCGGGCGAGAAGGCGCTGGCCGACGGCTTCCTCGTCACCGAGCGGGGGCAGTTCAAGGGCCTGGGCTACGGCCTGGACCTGATGCGCGTCATCGCCGAGCAGCAGGCCGAGCGCAACCGCCACATCATGCAGAGCATCGACTACGCCAGCGTGATCCAGCGCTCGATGCTGAACGTGTCCGCGACGGCGCTGGCGCGATGCCTGAGTGACGCCTGCCTGATCTGGGAACCGCGCGACACCGTGGGAGGCGACTTCTACCAGTTCTGCGAGTTCCCCGACGGCTGGTTCGCCGCGGTCGCGGACTGCACCGGTCACGGCGTGCCGGGTGCCTTTCTCACCCTGATTGCCTACTCGGAACTGAAGCAGGCCCTGGACAAGCTGGGGCCGCGCGATCCGGCGCGGCTGATGTCCGAGGTGAGCCTGGGCATCAAGTCCGCGCTGGGCCAGATGGAAGGGGCGGGCTCGGCGTCGAACGATGGCCTGGATGCCGCCTTCCTCTGGTTCGACGCCCCGGCGCGCCGCCTTCACTATGCGGGTGCGCGCACGCCCTTGCTGCTGCTGGAGCCGGGCCAGGCCGGTGTCGAGATCATCGATGCCGACCGCCTCGGCCTGGGTTATGCCGACACGCCCGGGGACGCATGCTGGACGGCCAAGCAGATCGAGCTGCGCCCCGGTGCGCTGCTGCTGACGTGCACCGACGGCCTGATCGACCAGGTCGGCGGCCCCAAGAGCATCGCGTTCGGCAAGCGCCGCCTGCGCGACGTGCTGGTACGGCACCGGGACTTGCCCATGCCCGAGCTGGGCGCGACGCTGATGCGCGAACTGTCGGACTACCAGGGGAGCCAGTTGCGTCGCGACGACCTCACCCTTTTCGGATTTCGATTGAACTGACCGTCATGGATTCACGCTACGGCTACGACCAATACCGCGAGTTCTGCGAGCTTGCGCGCAAGAAGAACGTCATCTTCTACTACGTCGGCTACTTCTCGCAGAACATCGTCACGGCCATGGCCGAGGCGGTGAAGCTGCGGCTGGAGCAGTCCGGCACCGCGGGGCCCGTCCGCCGTCGCCTGTTCTCGTCCTTCGTCGAGATGGCCCAGAACATCATCCACTACTCCGCCGATTCGCTGACGCCCCCCGAGCAGGACCAGCACGAGCTGCGGCATGGCTCGGTCTGCATCGGCGTGGATGCCGAGGGCCGCCACTTCCTGCTGTGCGCGAATCCGATCGCGATCGATCAGGCCGAGGCGCTGGAGGTACGCCTGGCGACGCTGCGCGCGATGACCATGGACGAGATCAAGGCCAGCTACCGCGAGTCGCTGCGCAGCGAGGTACCGGACGACAGCAAGGGGGCCGGCCTGGGCTTCCTGACCGTGGCGCGCGACGCCAGCGAGCCGCTCGAGTTCGAGTTCCAGGGCACGGAGGACGCGGGCACGGCCATGTTCTTCCTCAAGACCACCATCTAATCCGAACAACAAGAGGGCGCTTGCCATGACCCCCCTGCATATTCCCGCCACCGGTAGTTCTCCGGAGATCGAGTTCCGCTTCGACGACCATGAGCTGTCGCTGCGCGGCGAGTCCTTTCCCGAGAACGCCGCGGCCTTCTACGGCCCGGTGATCGCCGCGCTGCGCGACTTCCTGGACCAGCCGGGCCGGGATCAGGCCCTGAAGGTCAGCGTCTCGCTGACCTACTTCAACAGCTCAAGCACCAAGATGCTGTTCACGCTGTTCGACCTGCTGGACCAGGCCGCGGCATCCGGGCGCAGCGTGCAGTTGCACTGGTGGCATGACGTCGAGGACGACACGATCCGGGAGTTCGGCGAGGAGTTGATGGTCGATTTCCAGAACATGGACATCCAGCTCTGCGTCATCGATGCCTGAACAGGGTTCCCCGGCCGCGCCCGACCTCTTCGAGCAGGAGGCGACGGCGCTTGAGCGTGCGCTGAGCACAAGGGACGACCCGACGCTGTCGGCCGAGCAGTACCGCCATGCGCTGTCGGACCTCGTCGTTCACTTCGAGCGCCTGATGCGGGAGAGTCGGCGCATGATCCGGCGCAGCGACCGCGAGGAGCGCGAGCTCAACGTGCTCAACGAGGAACTGCACAGGCTCGCCGCCCAGCTCGAATACAAGGCCCGGCACGATTCGCTGACCGGCGCGCTGAACCGCGGCGCGATCTTCGAATGCGCCGGACGCCTGCTGGAGCAGGGGGCCCTCGCGCTGGTCGTCCTCGACATCGACTTCTTCAAGAGCATCAACGATGCCTACGGCCATCCCGCGGGAGACGCGGTGATCTGCGAGGTCGTGAACCGGCTGGGCCGTGCCGTGTCCGGCGAAGCGGCGATCGGCCGGGTCGGCGGCGAGGAGTTCTCCATCCTGCTGCCCGAGACCGCCTTCGATGCCGCGCTGCAGCGGGCCGAGGCAATGCGGCATGCGATCGCCAGCCAGCCCTTCGACTGCCTGCCCGACCGCATCGTGACCGCGAGCTTCGGCGTCAGCTGGACGGCCAGGCGGGGCGCCTTCGGCGACGCCTATGCCCGCGCCGACGAAGCCCTGTTCGACGCCAAGCGTGGTGGGCGCAACCAGGTGCGTGCCGGCAAAGCCGTCGACTGATGAACCGCCTGGTTAGGCCTCTGTCGAAACTGCGTCTTGCGACCCGTCTCTGGGCCATGTTCGGCCTGCTGCTCACGCTGCCCCTGCTGCTCGTCGGGCTGGCGGCGCAACGGCTCGTCGTCGAGGCGCACACGTTGCTGCCGGTGGAGCGGCTGCGTGAACAGATCCAGTTCGACTGGGTTCTGATCCTGTCCCTGTGCGGTGCGGCCGCCGTCGGCGGCGTCGGGCTCGCCGTGCTGGTGGTGTACAGCTTGCTGCCTCCGTCGAGGCGGGCCATCGCGGGCGGAGATGGTTCGCATCGCATCGAGGTGCACGGCCGTGCCGAGTTGAAGCAGCTCTCGGCATCGGTGAACGAGCTGGCCGTGGCGGTGAATGACTGGCAGTGCCAGCTCATGGAGCGGGCCGGTCTCGACGCGATGACGGGCGTTGCGCTGCGCAGCCGCTTCTCCTCGGCCGCGGATCTCCGGCTCCATCAACTCGCCGGCGCTCGCGCGCTCATGCTGTGCCTGGACGTGGACAGGCTCAAGCGGGTCAACAACGTTCTGGGATTCGAGGCCGGAGATTCGCTGATCCTGGGCGTCGCCCAACGCCTGCTGCAGCTGCAGGCCGATGGCGCGCTCTGCGGCCGACTGGCCGGCGGCACCTTCGTCGCGCTGCTGCCGCTGGCCGCCGATGCCGGCTGGCAGCAGGCCGTGGCGGGCCTGCATGCGACGCTGAACCGCAAGCACCAATGGCGGGGCCAGGCGCTGGACCTCACGGTTTCCATCGGTGCGGCCCTGTGCCCGGAGCATGGCCACAGGGCGGAAGTCCTGGTGCAGCGGGCCGAACAGGCGATGTTCGAGGCCAAGCGCCTGAGAACGGATGCCGCGCTGTACAGCCCCAAGCCAGAGGCCGACCGCCTGTCCCATCTCAGCCTGTTGTCCGAGCTGGAGCAGGCCATCGTCCAGGGCCAGCTGCGCCAGGTGCTGCAGCCCAAGGTGCGACTGCGCGACCGCCGGATCACCGGCGCCGAGGCCCTGGTGCGTTGGCATCACCCGCAGCGCGGCTGGCTGCCGCCGAGCGAGTTCGTGCCGTTCGCCGAGGAGACCGGTCGCATCCGGCAGATCACGCATTGGATGCTGGAGCAGGCGGTCATGACCCTTGGGGCCTGGTGCGCGCAAGGGCGCGAACTGGTGATCGCCGTCAACATATCCACGCTCGACCTGCAGGACGGGCGGCTGCCGGGGCGCATCGAGAGCATGCTGGCGCGCGCCGGCGTGCCGCCGCACCTGCTCCAGCTCGAGCTCACCGAGACCGGGCTGATGGCCAGCAGCCAGGACCCCATCCACGTGATGCATTCGCTATGCAGCGTGGGCGTGCGCCTGTCGATCGACGACTTCGGCACGGGGCAGTCTTCGCTGGCCTATCTGCAGCGTTTGCCGGTGCACGAGCTGAAGGTCGAGCGGGGCTTTGTCGATGGCGTCGACAAGGATGTGAAGCGCCAGGAGCTGTTGAATTCCATCATCATGCTGGGCCACGGGCTTGGCCTCGCGGTGACCGCCGAGGGCGTCGAGACCTCGGCGGAGCTGGAGGTCCTGCAGCGACTGGGCTGCGATCTCGTGCAGGGCTTCTTCATCGCCAAGCCGATGGAGGCGGCGCGCTTCGACGCCCTGTACCAGGCTCCGCAGGGCGAGCACGCCCGCATCGGTTGACGGCAGCCGCCGCACGGCGGGCCGTCGGATCTCGACGGCCCCCTGGCGGCTAGGGCGCGCGATACAGCACGTCCGGCTCGGGGGCGCCCGGCGCCTTGCCTCGCCGCAGGACGACCACGCGCCGCTGCGAGGCCGGGGCCGTGCCGGGAGCTGCGCTGGGGGCCGCGGTGTCGTCGGTGCGCACGAGGACGAGTTGCCCCGCGGCTCCGACCCGCTGGGCCAGACGCTCCGCCGGCACGGCGGGGCTCGCGGGTGCGGCATTGGCCGGCTGCAGCACCATCATGCCGGCGGCGAGCCGGCTGCCGGCCAGGCCGGGCCTGGCGGTCGGCGCGCTGGCCGCAGCCGTGGGCATGCCGGGCATGGCCAGCGCCATGTCGGTCCGCTCCAGCATCATGCCGCCCTGAGGCAGTTGGACCGGGCGTACCGGTGCTGCCGGCGATCGCGGCGCGGCCTGCGTGCCGAGGCCGCCCGGTGACGGCGCCATCACCTGTGCCCATGCGCTGCCGCAGGCCAGGGCGCCCGCCAGGCAGGCCGCCCGGGCGCCCCAGGCGGGCGGCGGGCGCTGCGGGGAACTTCTCGCGTCCATGCCGGTGCCGCCTCAGGGAGTGATCGTGTGGCCGGTGATCGTGCCCAGGCAGGAGGCGCCCGCGCTCGCAGCCGTGTGGAACACGTTCAGGAAGATGCCGTTCCCGCCGCTGCCACCGGAGGCGAAGGGGTCCCAGTCGCTGTAGGCCTTCAGATGTGTCGCCGAGTAGTAGGCGTTCCCGCCGAACACCGCCGGACCGCTGTACTGGAGCGGGGCCAGTGGCACCGAGGCGCCGCTCGTCGTCGTGGGCGAGATGATCTTGCGCACGCCCAGGTAGACCTGCGGAAAGCTGTCGCTGGCCGCCGTGCTGGTGCAGGCGATCGAGACGAACTCGATCACGTAGCGCTTGTTGGGCGGCGTGGGGAAGAGCGCGAAACCGTTCGCGAACGGCGGGTCCAGCGTGAAGGACACGCTCTCCTGGTACGGCGCCCGGTCCGGGTTGTCGACGTCGCGCATCGGCGTCGAGTACTGGGCCGCCGCCGGGCCGGCACCGATGGCGAACAGCAGCACGAGCAATGGCCGGGCTGCGAAACCTTGGCTGATCTGCATGGCAATCCTCTTCAGGTGGAGTTCCTGCGCCGGCCGGGCCGGGCGAGGAAGCAGGCGAGTCCCAGGGCGAGCAAGGCCAGGGCCAATGTCGGGGACTCGGGCAGGGACTGCGGCGGGTCACTCCCCGGAACAATCGCCAGGCCCGCGTTGACGAAGCCCTGGCCGAACGGGGCGCCGAGCGCCGCGAGATCCGCGCCGGCGCCGCCGGCCGTGAACGCATACAGCGCCGAATTGCCGAAGGCATCGTTGCCTATCGTGTAGAACAGGTCGGCCATGTCGTCGTAGGCGAGGCCGCCGTTGAAGCCCAGGCTGCCGTCGCCCAGCGAGAACAGCAGCGAGGCCGTGACGGTGGCAGGGTCGATGGCATAGACGCTGCGCTGAACGCCCAGCGCATCGCCGGCGATGGCGTAGAGCGTGTCGCCGGCCCAGGCCGGGCCGCCGAAGTAGCCGTTGCCGATGGCCCCGAGCGCCGTCGCGGCACCCGCCGAGGAGATGGCATACAGCGTGGCGCCGCCGAACATGTCGTCGGCCACCGCATAGAGATGTCCCGTCGACGGGTCCTGGGCCAGCCCGCCGTAGAAGCCCTGGCCCAGCCCGCTCCCCAGCGCGGTCAGCGCAGCTCCGGCGACAGTGAAGCTGTAGAGCTGGGAGTTGCCGAACGAGTCGTTGGCGATCCCGAACAGGCGGGAGCTCGCGGCATCGAAGACCAGGCCGCCATTGAAGGCCAGCGAGCCATTGCCGAGGGTGGCCATGGGCACCGGCGAAGACAGCGACGTCAGGCTGCGGGGCACGAAGCCGGCGTCGGGCCCGATCGACACCAGGGTGGCGAGGGCGGGCAGCGGCAGCAGCATCGCGGCGCCCGCAACGATCCCGCCCGCCAGGCGCCGGCGTCCGTGCCATAACGCGTCCGCGACGCGCCGGATGCCGGTCGCGATCAGCCGGCCCAGATTCCATGTCGTCATCCGTACACCTCCCGGACTTGCCAACGATGCTGAATCGGCGCGCAGTATCGTGCGGCGGGTGGTGGCGCACGTCCTCAAGACTATCGATGAGGCCCCGACATGCGGGGGGCAAGCGGGAGAGGCTCGGCGCCCATTGGATGACGGCGCTCAGGCCCGCTTGTCGCGCGAGCGCTGGCTGCCCGCCTTGCCGATCGTCTTCCACTTGCTTCGCAGCTCCACGCGCTCCAGCGCCGTCAGTTCGCCGCGCCGGGCGTCGCGCATCAGCTTCTTGTAGTTGTCGAGCCGGTCCGCATCGACATGGGTGCGCACCGCGCATCCGGGCTCGCTCTCGTGACGGCAATTGCGGAACCGGCACTGCTGTGCGAGCGACTTCACGTCCTCGAAGGACGCCGCCAGCACCCGGGCGTCAGCGTCGGGTCGAAACGTGCGCAGGCCCGGCGTGTCGATGATGCAGCTGCCCTGCGTGCAGCGATGCAACGAGCGCGCCGTCGTCGTGTGGCAGCCGCGGCCATCACTCCTGCGCACGCTGCCTGTCGACTGGCCGGCGTTGGCCAGCGTGTTGATGAGTGTCGACTTGCCGGCACCCGAGGAGCCGAGCAGCACGAGTGTCCGGCCTGCATGCAGCCACGGGCCAATCTCGGTGCAGGCCTGCCGCGACAGGGCGTTGACCGACAGCACGGGCACCGTCGCGGACAGGCGGCCATGCATCTCGGCGATGCGCTCCCGCGCCTGCGGTGCAATGTCGAGCTTGGTGAGCACGACGACCGGCGCCACGTCGCAGGCGCGCACCATCGCGATGGTGCGCTCCATGCGGCGCGCATTGAAGTCCGCGTCCAGTCCCATCACGAGCAGTGCCGCATCCACGTTGCTGGCGAGCGGCTGGCGGCGCCCGTCGTTGGCGCGTCGTGCGATCTGCGTGACGGGGTCGATCCTGCCTGTGATCCAGGCCTGGCCATGCCCGTCGACATGCAGGCAGACCCAGTCACCGATGGTCAGCGGCTGATCCATGGCCTGCAACTGCTGCATCAGACCGGGCTGCGCGCGTGCCTGCTGCTCGGCGCGGCCATCGTGCAGCGTGAAGCAGTCACGCTGCGACTCGATCACGCGCGCCAGGCGCAGGCCGGGTTCGGGCGCGGCGAGCCGTGCGGCGCGATTCGTGATGGCGTGCGTGAGCCCGAAGGCTTGCAGCGCCTCGAAATCGATTTCGATCATGGGAATCCATTGAATGTTGGCTTCGTCCGCGGATGCGCGGACCCCTGCGCACGCAGTGGCGCGCGAAGCAAGGAAGTGGGAAGCCGGCCGCGGCTGGCGCGGCGATCAATGGACCCGCGGCGAATGCGGGGTCAGGGGCGCTTGGCGCTCCAGCGGCCGGACACGAGGAGGTCGACGCGATCGGCTTGTTCCATGGTGTTCTCCTTGTCGGCGGGGTTGATGAAGGCTGCAAGTCTGCCAGCGGCGTGAGCCGCGCGTCAATCGTCAGCCAGCGGCCTGCGCGCACCGTGCTCGTATCCGGTGCCGCATCGGGCGCCTTGGCGCTCGAGCCTGCGGGGCAATGCGGTGTAGGGCGATCAGGTACGCCCGCAGCACGCCGTCCGTTGACGGCACCGGGCAGGCGCAGTCATGCGCAGGCAGGGCTCAAGCCGTCCGGCAGCCGGCATCTCGCTGCGCGCGCATGGCGATTCGCGTTCCCGCAAGTGGCTGCCAACTGCATATCCAATCTGACGCGCAGGAGGGAGAGGAAGGGCGCGCAAGGAGTCTTTCTGCTCGCGACGGGATTGTTCCAGGCACCTTGTGGGCCGGCAGTGGCCGTCGCCCCCGGTAGGTTCACAAGCAGGAATTCGCGCGCTAAACTGGGTAACCATTTGGTTAAATAACAGTTCGAAAACCCATCGTGGACGCCCTCAGCACCACCTTCGCCGCCTTGGCCGATCCCACGCGCCGCGCCATCCTGGCTCGGCTGGCGCAGGGCGAGGCATCGGTGGGCGACCTGGCTAGCCCCTTTGACATGAGCCGGCCTGCAATCAGCAAGCACCTCCGGGTGCTCGCGCGCGCCGGGTTGATTTCGCAGGGGCGGGACCGCCAGTTCCGCCCCTGCCAGATCGAACCCGCGCCGCTCAAGCAGGCAGCCGACTGGGCGCTGCAGTACCGTGCACTGTGGGAACAGCGCCTGGACCGGCTAGACGTCTACCTGCAGCAGCTGCAGCGAGAAGAGCCCGCCGCGCCGACCGCGAAGAAGGTTTCTCGTTCCATCGCCAAGCAACCCAAGAAGGATCGCCGCCATGGCTGACAAGCTTTCCGCCCCCTTTGTGCTTGAACGCCGCTTCGCCGCACCACGCGAGCTTGTTTACGCCGCCCTGACAGAAGCCGAGCATCTGGCCCACTGGATGACGCCTCCGGGCATGGAGATGACCCACTGCAGCGTCGATGCACGCGCCGGTGGTGTCTTCCACTACGCGATGAAGCCGCGTGGCGTGGCGGATGCCCCGTCCATGTGGGGGAAGTGGACCTTCCGCGAGCTGCGTGTGCCGGAGCGAATCGTTGTCGTCGTGCAGTTCAGCGACGCCGAAGGGGGCGTGACGCGCCACCCCATGGCCGCGCAATGGCCGCTCTACACACTGTCCACCACCACGCTCACCGAGGTGGCCGGAGACACCCTGATGCGCCTTGAATGGCACGCCCTCGATGCCAGCGAGGCCGAGGAAGCCATCTTCAATGCCTCGCACGCCAGCATGGCTCAGGGTTGGGGTGGCTCCATGGAGCTGCTTGACCGGTATCTTGCGCAGCTGCTGGGCGGTCAAGGCTGAGTCTTTCCACGGAACTGCTCGCAACGGACCTGGCCCCGCGGCCATGGTCCGGCTTGCCAGTACCTGTTCACGCTGCGGCTGCAGTCCCTAGAAGCGCGAACCCGGCTGGGCCAGGAAGGCCTCTTCCTCGGGCGTCGACACGCGCCCCAGGATCGCATTGCGGTGCGGGTAACGGCCGAAGCGCTCAATGATGGCTCGGTGCTGCAGCTCCGAGTCGTGGCTGCCCTTGGGAGCCCGCTCGCGCAGCAACGGCTCGCCGACTGCATGGATGGCCGCCGACTCGCTGTGCGTGTAGGGCAGGTAGAAGAAGGCACGGCGCTCGGCTGGCAGCGCCAGGTCGGCGCCTGCGGCCACGGCCTCCTGCGCGAGCGCGAGGGCCAGCGGGTCGGCCGCGAAGGCCCGCGGCCTGCCGCGGTGCAGATTGCGCGAGAACTGGTCGAGCACGATGACCTCGGCCAGCCGGCCCGCGGGCATGGCACGCCAGCCGAACAATTCGGCACGGCAGGCCTGTTCATGCAGCGCACCGAAGCGGGTGCGGATCAACTCGTCGAAGGCCGGATCGACCTGCCACCACTGCGCGGGGCGGCTGTCTTCAAACCAGAAGCGCAGGACGGCGTCGGGCGAGCTCACAGCTTCCTCCTGCCAGGCACCCGCAGCATGAAGCCAGCCATGCAGAGGTTGGCAGTGCCGGTGATGATCATGGTGAAGTCCATGGCACGCGGGGAGGTTGTTCACGCCATGGCAGTGGTCGCGAAAGTCCGCGCGCAGCGTGAACAGGGCCTAGATCGCTGCACCCTTGATGACCTCCCAGAGCACCGACGTCGTATCGATCGCGTGGTCCCTGATCACCTGCTTGACGCCGCCCGTGGCGAGTTGCTGGCCAAGCCGGAAATTGCGTTCCAGGCGCAGGAAGGGTGAGTCGGGGACGAGGTTGCCCTGCCAGTCGACGAAGGAAAGCACCCCTGCATGGGCGTAGCTGAAATCGTCCGTCAGCGCGACCACATGCTCGAAGCCCGGCAGTCCGCGTAGCAGGGCGCGGCCGGCGACGCTTGGCGGCAGATGAGGCACCACATCGTCCTGGTACTCAAAGCGGGTCGCATCCGGTACCAGGCGGGCATACGAGGAGGCGAAGTCGTCATTGCCCGGCATCGCGCCCTCGAAGGTGCGCACGCAGATGCTGTTGCCCGAGATGGTGCTGGTCATCGCAAATCTCGCAGCGGCAAGGTGGGCCATCGATCCACCCTTGCTGTGTCCGGTGACGAAGAGCTTCTTGACCTGCGCCGCTTGAAGCTGCCCCGAGACCTCCGGCGCGAGGTCTGGCCAGAGGCTGTCGAGCGCTCCGAGGAAGCCGTGATGCACCAAGCCGGGAAGCTTGGCTCCCGCATCGAGCTCGCACTCGAGATCCTGCACCCAGTCGCGAATGGTCTGCAGCGGATCAGGGTTGGTGTTGGGCGGCAGGGTGCCGCGGAATGCGACGACCACGCCGAAATCCGCAGTGCCGACCAGGGCGCTGTTGATGCGGTCGATGCCGCGCGTGAAGGTCTTGCAGCCCTGAAGCTGGGCGATGGCCGCATAAGGGCTTGTCGAGACCGGCCCGCCGGTTTCGTAAGCCAGGTTCGATGCCGCGAGCAGACGTAGGACGATGGGCATGCGCATTCCCTCCCTGTGGCATTGAAGCACCGCTGGCGCCGGGGCCCATCATCATGGCTGATGAGAAGGGCCGGGCGGCTCGCCGCGTTGTCGCCGACATCGGCGGCCTGAAAAAGTGCTTGACCCTCCCACGGTGTCAAGGATGACAGTGGAGTCCCGATCAACGACGGCAGTGGAGATTCAGGATGATTGCCTTTGAAGTGAACGACATGAGCTGTGGCCATTGCGTCAGCACCATCGCCAAGGCCTTGAAGGCGGTCGATGCGGGCGCTCGCGTGCACATCGACCTCGCATCGCATCGCGTCCAGATCGAGCCGACTGAGGCCGACGCCGACGAGCTGGCGGATGCGATCAGGGAGGCGGGCTATACGCCAGCGGTGACGGCTTGCGCGCCCGGTCCTTCCGCCGCCGGCCCGACCCTTACACTTTGAACATGAGCAGGTTCTGGCGGATCGCATTGACATGGCTGCTGGCCGTGGCGCTGCCCATTCAGGGCTACGCCGCCCAGACCATGTTGCTCTGCGGCCCCGCCGGCCATCAAGGCGGTGTGATGGAGGAGCGCGCGGCGCATGGTCACGACCATGCCCGCATGATCGGCGGCGAAGCCCATGTCATGGGCGACGCGGGCGTCGCTGTCCATGATGCCGACGAGGCGCAGCCCGCCCACGCCAAGCATGCGGGCAAGTGCAGCCTGTGCTCCGCCTGCTGCAACGCCGTCGCGATCATGGCCAGCGCCGTGAGCATCGCCGTCGCACCGCCTGACCTGCCCGAAGTCCCGACCGTCCAGGTCGCCCGCGACCGCGTCATGGTCGGCGGGCTGGACCGCCCCCCTCGAAGCTCTCGCGCCTGACGGACCGGGGCCGCGCGCGCTGAGCCGCGCCTGCCCTGTCTCTGGCCTGCACCGGGCATGTCGTGACGACGTGGCCCCGGCCGCAGCCGTTCAGTTCATCTGCGAGACAAGCATGAAATCCATCGCATCCTGCGTGGCGCTGGCAATGGCGGCCGCGACCCTGGGGCTGGCGCCTGCCGCGTCGGCCCAATCGGCACGGCCCGATCCCCTGAATCCCCAGGCCCAGGTGCCGGCCCAGGTCTACCGATCCGAGTTCCAGGGCTACCGCCCGAACGTCGAGGCGGGCGTGGGGTCCTGGACCGACGCCAACAAGGCGGTGCACCAGGCCGGCGGCTGGCGCGCCTATGCCAGGGAAGCCAGGCAGTCCGATCCGGCCGCGGCGCCGGCGCCGGCGGCATCGGCGCCGAGACCCAAGGGCCATGAGCATCACTGAGGCACGGACATGAAGACTTCCCTTCCCACGCCGCGGCGCCTGGCGCTGCTCGCGGCGCCCCTGCTGCTGGCCGGCTGCGCCAGCCTCAGCGGCAACGGCGGCATCGCGCCCGTCCAGGATGCTGCCAGGACCTATCTCGGTGCGACCCTGCTGCCCGCCGCGTCCGAGCAGGACCTGGACACCATAGATGGACGTGTGGCCGAACTGCTCGGCAAGCCGCTGGATGCCGATTCGGTGGTGCAGATCGCCTTGCTGAACAACCGGGGCCTGCAGGCCAGCCTGCAGGAGCTGGGCATCGCCGAGGCCGAGATGGTGCAGGCCAGCCGCCTGCCCAACCCCGGTTTCAGCTTCGCCAGGCTGCGCCGCGCAGACGAGCGCGAGATCGAGCGCGGCTTCTCCTTCGACCTGGCCCACCTGGTGGCCTTGCCATTGACGCGCCAGGTCGAGGGCCGTCGCTTTGCCGCCGTGCAGCGCAGCGTGGCCATGGAGATGCTGTCGCTCGCCGCCGAGACCCGCAAGGCCTTCTACGCCGCCGTGGCGGCGGAGCAGACGGCGAGCTATATGCGTGACGTCCGGGCCACGGCCGATGCCGGCGCCGAGCTGGCCAAGCGACTGGCCGAGGCCGGCAACTGGACCCGGCTGCAGCAGGCCCGCGAGCACGGCTTCTTCTCCGAGGCCGTGCTGAACGTCGCGCGCGCCGACGCCGCCCGCGTCGCGACCCGCGAACGCCTGACCCGGCTGCTGGGCCTGTGGGGGCCGCAGACGGCGTTCTCGCTGCCGGCACGCCTGCCGGACCTGCCGGCCGAGCCGCAGGACCGGCCGGACATCGAGCGGGCCGCGATGGCCTCGCGCCTGGACGTGCAGGCGGCCAAGGCCCAGGTGGAGGCCACCGCCGGCAACCTGGGCCTGAGCAAGGCGACGCGCTTCGTCAACGTGCTCGAGCTGGGCTACCAGCGCAACGGCTCCAACGAGGCGCCGCGCAAGACCGGCTACGAGATCGGCTTCGAGATCCCGCTGTTCGACTGGGGTGACGCGCGCATCGCGCGGGCCGAAGGGCTCTACATGCAGCGCGTGCACCGGGCGGCCAAGACGGCGGTCGATGCCCGCTCCGAGGTGCGCGAGGCCTACCAGGGCTACCGCTCGGCCTACGACATCGCCCGGCACTACCGCGACGACATCGTGCCCACGGCCAAGCGCATCTCCGACGAGAACGTGCTTCGCTACAACGGCATGTTCATCAGCGTGTTCGAGCTGTTGGCCGACGCCCGCGCGCAGATCGCCGCCGTCAACGCCTCCATCGAAGCACTGCGCGACTTCTGGGTCGCCCGTGCGGATCTCGACATGGCCCTGGTCGGCAAGCCCGTCCTGGGCGGCGGCGCGGCGGCGGCCGTGGCCGGTGCCGCCGCCGTGGCCCATTGATTCAGGAGTTCACGATGTTTTCCAGACGCAATTTCTTCCGCGGCGCCGGTGCGCTGACCGCGGCCGTGTCCGCCGGCGCCGTCAGCCGCGTGGCGATGGCGACCCTGCCGGAGCCCGTGCTGCAGACCCGGCCGGACACCATGCCGCCGCTCGTGCCCGAGACCGGGCGGCCCTACAACCCCGTCGTCACGCTGAACGGCTGGACGCTGCCCTGGCGCATGAACCAGGGTGTCAAGGAGTTCCACCTCGTGGCCGAGCCGGTCGTGCGCGAGCTGGCGCCGGGCATGAAGGCGCACCTGTGGGGCTACAACGGCCAGTCGCCGGGGCCGACGATAGAGGTGGTGGAGGGCGACCGCGTGCGCATCTTCGTCACCAACCGGCTGCCCGAGCACACCAGCATCCACTGGCATGGCCAGCGCCTGCCCAACGGCATGGACGGCGTGTCGGGGTTGACGCAGAAGGCCATACAGCCCGGCCGGACCTATGTCTACGAGTTCGTCGCGCGCCGGCCTGGCACCTTCATGTACCACCCGCATGCCGACGAGATGACGCAGATGGCCATGGGCATGATGGGCTTCTGGGTCACGCATCCCAAGGTGAAGAACCCGTTGATCGACGCGGTGGACCGCGACTTCTGCTTCCTGCTGAACGCCTTCGACATCGATCCCGGCGCGGCGACGCCCAAGGTCATGACGATGACGGACTTCAACCTCTGGTGCTGGAACAGCCGTGTCTTCCCGGGCATAGACACGTTGAACGTGCGCAAGAACGACAAGGTGCGCATCCGCGTCGGCAACCTGACGATGACCAACCATCCCATCCATGTGCATGGCCATGAGTTCACGGTCACCGGCACGGATGGCGGCCCCACGCCCAGGGCCGGCCGCTGGCCCGAGGTGACGACCGACGTCGCCGTCGGCCAGATGCGCCAGATCGAGTTCGTCGCCGACGAGGAGGGCGACTGGGCTTTCCACTGCCACAAGAGCCATCACACGATGAACGCGATGGGGCACGACGTGCCGACCCTGATCGGCGTCGACCACCGTGGCCTGGCCAGCCAGATCAGCAAGCTGGTGCCCGACTACATGGTGATGGGCGAGCGCGGCATGGCCGACATGGGCGAGATGGAGATGCCGCTGCCCGCCAACACCTTGCCCATGATGACGGGGCAGGGGCCTTTCGGCGGCGTCGAGATGGGCGGCATGTTCTCGGTGCTCAAGGTCCGCAAGGACCAGAAGCGCGGCGACTACGGCGACCCGGGCTGGTACCGCCATCCTCCCGGCGAGGTGGCCTTCGAGTGGACCGGCGCTCTGCCCGAGCCGGCGCGCTTCGCCGCCGAGGGCGGCCAGTCCATGCCACGCGAGACGCCCGCGCCGCCGTCGGAGGTCAACGTCCGCAAGCCGACCGGCCATTCCGGCCACTGACACCCCATCGAGGAAGCACCCATGACATTGAAGTCCATTCCCACCCTCGCTGCCCTGGTGCTGGCCGCCGGCGCGAGCCTTGCCGGCGGCCAGCACGCCGACGGCCACGACGACGGCGCCATCGGCCGGCCCGGCATCGCCGCCCAGGCCACGCGCACCGTGCGCATCGACATGAGCGACGCGATGCGCTTCACGCCGTCCAGCGTCGCCGTCAAGCAGGGCGAGACCGTGCGCTTCGTCGTGAAGAACTCGGGCAGGCTCAAGCACGAGATGGTGCTGGGCACCGAGAAGGAGCTCAAGGCGCACGACGAGCTCATGAAGAAGAACCCCGAGATGGAGCATGCCGACGACAACATGGTCAGCGTCGCGCCGGGCCGGACCGGCGAGATCGTGTGGCGGTTCACCCGGGCGGGCAAGATCACCTTCGCCTGCCTGCAGCCCGGTCACTACGACGCCGGCATGAAGGGCACCGTCCAGGTCGCGGGCAAGGACGGCCATGCCGACCACGAGTACTGACGGCGGGCCGGCGCCGGCGCGGCGCGACCTGCTGGCCGGCGTCGCCGCCTGGGTGCTGGCCGCCGCGGCCGTGGCGCGGCCCTCGCCGGCGACCGCAGGCGCGGTCCAGGTCTGGAAGGACCCGAGCTGCGGCTGCTGCAAGGACTGGATCCGGCACCTGCAGGCCAACGGCTTCCAGGTCGCCATCCACGATGTCGGCAACAACGGCGCGCGCAAGCGCCTGGGGCTCGACCTCAAGTACGGCTCCTGCCACACGGCCCTGGTGGACGGCTACGCCATCGAAGGCCATGTGCCGGCGCGCGAGGTCCGGCGCCTGCTGCGCGAGCGGCCTCGGGCGCTGGGGCTGGCCGTGCCGGGCATGCCGGTCGGGTCACCCGGCATGGACGGCCCGGCCTATGGCGGCCGCAAGGACCCCTGCGACGTGCTGCTGCTTGGCAAGGACGGCAGCGCCAGCGTCTATCAAACCTATCGTTGAAGGAACATGCCATGAAGGCAATCAAGCACCTGACCCTGGCCGCGCTGGCGGTCGCTTCCCTTGCCGTCCCGGCGCTGGCGCAGGCCATGGACCCGGGCAAGACGCAGGGCGCGGGCGCGTCCGCCGCCGCGGACCTGACCGAAGGCGAGATCAGGAAGGTCGACAAGGACGGCAAGAAGCTCACCATCAAGCATGGCGACATCCAGAACCTGGACATGCCCGGCATGACCATGGTGTTCCGGGTCAGGGACCCGGCCCTGCTCGAACAGGTCAAGGTGGGCGACAGGATCCGCTTCAAGGCCGAGAAGGCGGCCGACGGTTTCGTCGTGACGGAGCTGCGGCCAGCCGGCCAGTGAGGTCATCCAAAGCTGCCGCGTTTCGCCCTGATCGCCACGCGGGCGCAGGGTCCGGGCTTGCCGCCGCGGGCCGCTGCGCCTCATGATGGGGGCGACCGCCCGGTGCATGCCGGGGCCCTCATGGAGCGACGACGATGGAGCAACCGTTTCATGGCTTCGCCGAGCTGTTCAAGCAGCTGGGCCTGCCCGCCGGCGACGCGGAGATCGCGCAGTTCCTGCGCCAGCATGCGCCGCTGCAGGCCTCTGTCGCGCTGGCCGAGGCGCCGTTCTGGACCGAGGCGCAGGCCGGCCTGCTGAGGGATGCGCTGGCCGGGGACGCCGACTGGGCCGAGATCGTCGACCAGCTCGACGCCGCGCTGCGCCGGCCTCAGGCCAGGGTGTAGGCCGTCTTGATGCTGGTGTAGAACTCGGCGGCGTGGCGGCCCTGCTCGCGCGGGCCGTAGCTGCTGCCCTTGCGGCCGCCGAAGGGCACGTGGTAGTCCACGCCGGCCGTCGGCAGGTTGACCATGACCATGCCGGCCTGTGCGTGGCGCTTGAAGTGGGTGGCGTGCTTCAGCGAGGTCGTCGCGATGCCGGCCGACAGCCCGAACGGCGAGTCGTTGGCCAGCGCGAGGGCCTCGTCGTAGTCGCGGGCGCGGATGACGCTGACGACGGGGCCGAAGACCTCCTCGCGATTGATGCGCATGGCGGCCGTCGTGTCGGTGATGAGGGCCGGCGTCAGGTAGAAGCCCGGCGCGCCGTCGGCGTTGTGCGGCATGCGCTCGCCGCCCTGCGCCAGCCGGCCGCCCTCGCGGCTGGCGATGCCGATGTAGTCCAGGTCCTGGCCCAGCTGGCTGGCGTCCACGACGGGGCCGATGTCGGTGCCGGCCTTGCGGGCGTCGCCGATCTTCAGCGCCTTCATCTTCTCGACCATGGCCGCGACGAAGCGGTCGTGGATACCCTCGGTGACGATGAGCCGGCTCGACGCGGTGCAGCGCTGGCCGGTGGAGAAGAAGCCGCTGTTGACGGCGGCGTTCACGGCCACGTCCAGGTCCGCGTCGTCCAGCACCACCATGGGGTTCTTGCCGCCCATCTCCAGCTGGAACTTGGCCATGCGCGCCACGCAGGCGGCGGCCACCTTCTGGCCGGTGGCCACCGAGCCGGTGAAGCTGATGGCCGCCACGCGCGGGTCGTTCAGCAGCGCCTCGCCGACGACCGAGCCGCGGCCCATGACCAGGTTGAAGACGCCGGCCGGCAGGCCCGAGCGCGACAGGATCTCGGCCAGCGCCCAGGCCGAGCCGGGCACCAGGTCGGCCGGCTTGAAGACGACGCAGCAGCCATGCGCCAGCGCCGGCGCGATCTTCCAGGCGGGGATGGCGATGGGGAAGTTCCATGGCGTGATCAGGCCCACGACGCCTATGGGCTCGCGCGTAACCTCCACGCCGACGCCGGGGCGCACCGAGGGCAGGGACTCGCCGCCGGGGCGCAGCGCCTCGCCGGCGAAGAACTTGAAGATGTTGCCGGCGCGGACCACCTCGCCCACGGCCTCGGGCAAGGTCTTGCCTTCCTCGCGGGCCAGCAGGTCGCCCAGCTCCTGGCGCCGCGCGAGGATTTCCGTGCCGACGGCGTCGAGGATGTCGAAGCGCTGCTGCGGCGTGGACAGGCTCCAGGCCGGGAAGGCTGCTGCTGCAGCGGCGATGGCCTCCCGCGCCTGCGCGCCGTCGGCCTGCGCGTACTCGCCGACGAGGTCGCGGGTGTCCGAGGGGTTGATGTTGCGCGAGAGGGCGCTGCCTTCCAGCCAGGCGCCCGCGATGTAGTTCTTGAACATGTTTTGACTTCCGAAGGCCGTGAGAGCCGTTGCCTCCCATGCGCGGCGCGGGAGGGGCCTCAAGGATAGGCGCTGCCGGGAGCGGGGCGGATGCGCCGGCATTGCCGCGGCCCGTGGCGCATGGTTTCCCGCACTCTCCGGGTAAATTGGTTGCGCTATCATTTTGCCATTCGCCACTGACGAGATCGCATCCCGATGAGCGCATCCACGACGAAGACCGGCCGTGCCGCCTGGCTGGCGGCCGCAGCCCTGTTGCTCGCGGCTTGCGGCTCGGCGCCGCCGGCTCCGAGGGCGGACTGGGTGGCGGCCTGGGGCAGCGCCATGCTGGCCCAGCCGGCGCCGAGCGCCGATGCCAGGCCGGTGCCCTGGCGGCAGCCGATGCGCGACGTCAGCCTGCGCCAGGTCGCGCGCGTCGCCGTCGCGGGCCAGGCCTTGCGGGTGCGCGTCAGCAACCTCTTCGGCGACGAGCCGCTGGTCGTCGACGCCGCCAGTGTCGCGCGCGTCGCGGCCCTGGATCCGCAGCCGGTGCTCGACGCGGCGACGCTGCTGCCGCTGCGCTTTGCCGGCCGGCGCGAGGTGACGGTACCGGCCCGTGCCGAGGTCTGGAGCGACCCCGTCGAGCTGGCGCTGCCGGCGCTGGCCGACGTGGCGGTGCAATGGCATGTGCAGACCGGCCCGGCCCAGGCCAGCGTGCATCCGGGCTCGCGCATGCGCAGTTGGGCCGTGGCGGGCAATCGTGCCGACGTGGCGGACTGGGCGCAAGCCGTGGCCCAGGAGGGCTGGTGGCATCTGGAGGCGGTCGATGTGCGCGCCGCCGGGCCCTTGCCCGTGCTGGTGGCCACGGGTGACTCCATCACCGACGGCTATGGCGTGCCCTCGGGCAGCTACCAGCGCTGGACCGATGCGCTGTCGCGCCGCCTCGTGGCCGAGAAGCGCGAGGCTGCCGTCGTCAACACCGGCATTGGCGGCGGCCGCCTGCTGCGCGAAGGCCTGGGGCCCAGCCTGGTGTCGCGCTTCGATCGCGACGTGCTGGCGCGTACCGGCGCGACCCATGCCGTCGTGCTGATCGGCGTCAACGACCTGGGCGTCAGCCACCGCGGCAAGCCGACGACGGCCGAGTCGCGCGCGGCGCTGCTGGCCGAGCTGAAGGCTGGCTTCACCGACATCGCCACGCGCGCCCGCGCCCGCGGCGTCTGCCTGATCGTCTCGACGGTGCTGCCGTACTCGGGCAGCGGCTACTACGCGCCGCAGGCCGAGAACGAGGCCGACCGCCAGGCGCTGAACGCCTGGCTGCGCGAGCCGGGGCGCTTCGACGCGCTGCTGGACTTCGACGCGCGGCTGCGCGACCCGGCCCGGCCGAGCCACCTGCGCGCCGACGTCGACAACGACGGCCTGCATCCGTCGCTGGCCGGCTATCGCCTGATGGCCGAGGCCTTCCCGGTCGAAGTGCTCGACCGGAAATGCGAGAAGAAGCTCAGCGCCCCTTGAGCTGGCGCCAGGCCGCGAAGTCCGCGGCCACGTCCGCATCGGTGGGCGGGTACAGGCCCAGCACGCTGCGGCCGCCCATCACCTGCTCCTGCACATAGTCCTCGAAGACCGTCATCTCGACGGCCTCGCTGGCGATCTCGTCGGCCAGGTGGGCCGGGATGACGATGACGCCCTCGGCATCGCCGACGACGATGTCGCCGGGGAAGACCGGCGCGTCGCCGCAGCCGATGGGCTCGTTGATCGCGATCGCCTGGTGCAGCGTCAGGTTGGTCGGCGCGCTGGGCCGCGAGTGGTAGGCCGGGAAGGCGTACTTGGCGATGTCGGGGCTGTCGCGGAAGCCGCCGTCGGTGACGACGCCGGCCACGCCGCGCACCATCAGCCGCGCGACGAGGATGCCGCCGGCCGAGGCCGCACGTGCGTCCTTGCGGCTGTCGATGACCAGCACCGCGCCCTCGGGGCATTCCTCCACGGCCTTGCGCTGCGGATGGGCGCGGTCCTTGAACACGCCGATGTCGTTCAGGTCCTCGCGAGCGGGCATGTAGCGCAGCGTGTAGGCGGGGCCCACCATGTTGGGCAGGCCGGCGTTCAGCGGCCTGACGTCCTGGATGAACTGGTTGCGCAGGCCGCGCTTGAACAGCGCGGTGCAGAGCGTGGCGGTGCTGACGCCCATCAGCTTCTTGCGGGTATCGGGATTCATGGCGATCAGTAGATGACGGGTTCGGGCACCGGCGCGCCGAACTGGGTTTCGAGGAAGTCGAAGTCGCAGCCCTCGTGGGCCTGGAGGATGTGGCGGCCGAACATCCAGCCGTAGCCGCGCTCGTAGCGCGCAGGCGGCGGCGTCCACGCGGCGCGACGGGTGGCCAGCTCCGCGTCGCTGACCTCGAGATGGATGGTTCGTGCCGGCACGTCGACGCTGACGCGGTCGCCCGTCTTGACCAGCGCCAGCGGGCCGCCGACGAAGGCCTCGGGGCTGCAGTGCAGCAGGCAGCCGCCGTAGCTGGTGCCGCTCATGCGCGCGTCGGACAGGCGCAGCATGTCGGTCACGCCCTGTTTGAGCAGCTTGGTCGGGATGGGCAGCATGCCCCACTCGGGCATGCCGGCGCCCTTGGGGCCGGCGTTGCGCAGGACCAGGATGTCGTCGCCCGTCACGTCCAGGTCCGGGTCGTCCACCGCGGCCTTGAGGCTGGGGTAGTCGTCGAACACCAAGGCCCGGCCGGTGTGCCGCAGCAGGTGCGGTGCCACGGCGCTGGGCTTGATGACGACACCGTCCGGCGCCAGGTTGCCGCGCAGCACGGCCAGCGCGCCTTCGGCGTAGATGGGGTTGTCGAGCGGCCGGATGACGTCGTCGTTGAAGACCTCGGCGCCGGCGATGTTGTCGGCCACGGTGCGGCCGTTGACGGTCATCGCGGCCAGGTCGAGCGTGGCCGCCATCACGTTCATCATGGCCGGCAGGCCGCCGGCGTAGAAGAAGTCCTCCATCAGGTAGCGGTCGCCGCTGGGCCGGATGTTGGCGATGACGCCGACATGGCGGCTGGCCGCGTCGAAGTCGTCCAGCGTGACCGGCAACCCCGCGCGGCGGCTGATGGCCACCAGGTGGATGATGGCGTTGGTGCTGCAGCCCATGGCCATCGCGACGGCGATGCCGTTGGCAAAGCTGCCCTGGCTGAGCATCTTCGCGGGCGTCAGATCCTCCCACACCATCTGCACGATGCGGCGGCCGCATTCGGCGGACATGCGCGCATGGTTGGCGTCGGGCGCCGGGATGCTGCTGGCGCCGGGCAGCGTGAAACCTATCGCCTCGGCAATGCCCATCATGGTCGCCGCCGTGCCCATGGTCATGCAGGTGCCATGGCTGCGCGCGATGCCGGCCTCCATCTCGGCCCAGGCCTGGTCGCTCAGGCGGCCGGCGCGGCGCTCGTCCCAGTACTTGAAGGCGTCGCTGCCCGAGCCCAGCACCTGGCCGCGCCAGTTGCCGCGCAGCATGGGGCCGGCGGGCAGGTAGATGCAGGGCAGGCCCATGCTGATGGCGCCCATCAAGAGGCCTGGCGTGGTCTTGTCGCAGCCGCCCATCAGCACGGCGCCATCCACCGGGTGGCTGCGCAGCAGCTCCTCGGTCTCCATCGCGAGGAAGTTGCGATACAGCATGGAGGTGGGCTTGACCATGCTCTCGCTGAGCGAGATGGCGGGCAGCTCCAGCGGCCAGCCACCGGCTTGCAGGATGCCGCGCTTGACGTCCTCCACCCGCTGCTTGAAGTGGGTGTGGCACTGGTTGGCGTCGCTCCAGGTGTTGACGATGGCGATGACCGGCCTGCCAATGAAGTCCTCGGCGGCATAACCCATCTGCAGCACCCGGCTGCGATGGCCGAAGCTGCGGAAATCGTCCTTGGCGAACCAGCGCGCGCTGCGCAGCTCTTCGACCTTCTTGACGCTCATGCCTGGCCTCGCGCGTCGATGAGCCAGCCCGGCGCGTCCTGCAGCGCGACGGGGCGCAGGAAGCGCTCCATCGCGGCATGGCCGACGCTGGTCGTGAAGGGCTGGGTGGACGAGGGCCAGGGCCCGCCATGCTGCTGCGCGGCCGTCACGGCGACGCCCGTGGGCACACCGCCGAACAGCACGCGGCCGGCGATGCGCTGGGCGGCGGCTGCGAGGCGGCGGTTGTCCGCGGTGCCCGCGTCCGCGCCCCACAACGTCACGGTCAGGCTGCCCTGCACGGCGGCCAGCACGGCCAAGGTCTCGTCGAGGTCCTTCACGGTGACGACGAGGCAGGCGGGGCCGAAGACCTCCTCGCGCAAGGCCTCGTCGGCGATGAAGCTGGCGGCATCGGTCGCGAACAGATGGGCGCCCGGCGTGTCGCCGCCGGCCGGCGCGGCCAGCAGCGTCTTCACGGCCGCATGGCCATGCAGCCGCGCCACGCCGGCATTGAAGCCGGCGCGGATGCCGGCATGCAGCATCGCGTGCGGCGTGGCCGCGGCCAGGCCCTCGGCCAGCTGGCGCACGAAGTCCTGGCCCGGTTCGTCGTCGCGCACGATGACGACGCCGGGGCTGGTGCAGAACTGGCCGCAGCCCAGCGTGATGCTGGCCGCCAGCGTCGCTGCCAGAGTCGGGCCGTCGGCCTGCAGCGCCGCGGGCAGGGCGACGACGGGGTTGACGGAGCCCAGCTCGCCATAGAACGGGATGGGCCGCGGCCGCGCGTTCGCCTCGCGCCACAGCGCCTGACCGCCGCGCAGGCTGCCGGTGAAGGCGACGGCCTCGATGTCGGGGTCGCGCACCAGCGCCACGCCCACGTCGATGCCCGCGCCCTGCACCAGCTGCAGCACGCCCTCGGGCAGCATCAGCTCGGCCAGGCAGGCTGCGGCGAGATCGAAGACCGCGCGCGACAGCCCGGGGTGGCCGGGGTGGGCCTTGACGACGACGGGGCATCCGGCCGCCAGTGCCGAGGCGGTGTCGCCGCCCAGCACGCTGAAGGCGAAGGGGAAGTTGCTGGCCGCGAACATCGCCACCGGTCCGACGGGCATGGCGATGCGCGTCAGCCGCGGCCGGCCCTGCGGCGGCGTGCCGGCGACGGCGGGCTCGTCCAGCAGCGGCTGTGCTGCACCGGCCTCGATCTGGATCGCGAAGCCGCGCAGCTGGAAGACGGTGCGGTCCAGCTCGCCGTTGAGGCGCGCCGTGCCGAGGTGGGTCTCGCGGTCGGCCAGCGGCACCAGGGCCGCGCGCGCGGCCAGCAGCGCGTCGGCCAGCGCGCGCAGCAGCGCCGCGCGTTGCGAAACCGGGAGATGGGCGTAGACCGGGGCCGCCGTGGCGGCCGCGGCGCAGGCGGCCCGGACCTGGGCCGCCGTGCTGTCGGTGAGCATCATGGGTGGAATCCCGTGGGGGCGGGGTTGATGTGAGCGCTATCATAGGCGCGTGACGGACCCTGGTGGTCAGCGTTTACACCAGAACGAAGCACGCCGCACCTGCCCTGCCCATGAGCCTCCGCCTCCGCCGCCGCTTCGGCGCCGCCCTGCTTGTGGGCCTGCTCTGCCTGCCGGCCGCGGCCAAGCGCCTGCTGCCCGACAGCCTGACGGAAGACCTCGCTGCGCGCGAGCGGATCGCGCTGGACACGGGCAGGCGCTTCCGGCGTGGCGACCCGGATGTCGCGGCGGGTCGAGGATGGTGGCGGGGCCGTGCTCAAGCCCCGGATGCTGCCCAGTGCCAACGCCTTCATCCGCGAGCCTTCGCACCGCCATGTCCGTCCGGCCGGCGACCTGCCCGTCATGCAGGCGGGCTTCGACGACAGCGGCCGGCGCGCCGTCACGCTGCCGCACGACTGGGCCATCGAAGGCCTCTTCCTCGAGACCGGGCCTTATGGCGGCATGGACCGGCTTCGACTATCTCGGCGAGCCCACGCCCTACTACGAGTCGCGCTCGTCCTACTCGGGCATCGTGGACCTGGCCGGCTTTCCCAAGGACCGCTGCTGGCTCTGCCGGTCGCGCTGGCGGCCGGACCTGCCCATGGCCCACGTCTTGCCGCACTGGACCTGGTCCGAGCACATCGGCCGGGTCACGCCGGTGCATGTGTCCACCAGCGGCGACGAGGGCGAACTCTTCGTCAACGGCCGCTCGCAGGGGCGGGGCGGCAAGGGCGCCTGCGAGTGCCGGCTGTGCTGGGACGAGGTGGTCTAAGAGCCGGGCGAGCTCAGGGTGCTGACCTGGCGTGGCGGCCGGCCCTGGGCCAGCGAGACGGTGCAGACGGTGGGCGACGCGCAGCGTTGGCGCTGGAGGCGGATCGCCCGGTGAGACGGGCCGACGGCGACGACCTCGCCTTCGTCACCGCGCGTGTCGTCGATGCGCAAGGCCGCGCCGTGCCGCGCGCGCCGCAGGCGCTGCGCTTCAGCCTCGAAGGCGAGGGCGACATCGTCGCCACCGACAACGGCGACGCGACCAGCTTCCAGTGCGTCTCGTCCTCCCGCCGCAAGGCCTTCGGCGGCCAGGCGCTGGTCGTCGTGCGCGATCGTGGCAGCGAGATGAAGCTGCGTGCCGAGGCCGACGGCCCGCAGGCGGGCGAGCTGCTGCTGCGGGCCCGACCCTAGCGCGCGTCGAACTCCAGCCGCATCCAGCGCGCCAGCCGCTGGCCCGGCCTCAGCACGCAGCCCTGCTCGCGCCAGGCGGGGTGGTTGGGGGCGTCGGGGAAGAACTGCGGCTCCAGCGCGATGCCGGCGTGGCGCTCGAAGGGCTGGCCATCGCGGCCGCGCGAGTGCTGCACGAAGTTGCCGCTGCAGACCTGCAGGCCGGGGTAATCGGTGAAGAGGCGCATGGCCAGGCGGCCGTCCGTGGACGTCAGTTCGGCCGCGGCCCGTTCGCCGCGTGCGGCGTCCTCGTCGAGCACGAAGCAATGGTCGTAGCCGCTGCCGCGCTGCTGCTGTTCGCCCCGGCCCAGGCCGTCGCCGATGCGGTGCGATCGCCGCAGGTCGAACGGCGTGTCGTCCACCGGCGCGAGCTCACCGCTGGGGATCATGTCGGCCCGCACCGGCAGCATGTGGCCGGCGGCGACCTGCAGGCGATGGCCCAGCACCGGCGCCGTGCCGCCGTCAAGGTTGAAGTAGGGGTGGCTGGTCAGGCTGACGGGGCAGGGCGCCGTCGTGCGCGCGCCGAAGCGCAGCGTGAGGGCCGCGCGCACCGGGTCGACGCGGTACTCGACCTCGGCATCGAGCGCGCCTGGGTAGCCCTGGTCTCCCTCCGGCGAATGCAGGGCTAGGCGCAGATGCAGCGGCCCGTGGTCGACGACCGTCCAGGCCCGGCGGTCAAAGCCGTCGGGGCCGCCGTGCAGCTGGTTGGCACCTTCGTTCGCGACCAGCCGGTGCTCGCGTCCGTCCAGCGTGAAGGCCGCGCCGGCCAGGCGGTTGGCATAGCGGCCGACGACGGCGCCGAAGAATCCGGGCTCGGTCCGGTGGTCCGCCGGCGTCGCATGGCCCAGGATGGCCTCGCGGCGGCTGCCGTCCGGCATGGGTACCAGGCAGGACAGCCAGCGCGCCCCGTAGTTGCTGACCTCCAGCTGCAGGCCGCCGGTCGCGCCGAGTCGGTAGACCTCCGCCTTCATCGCGGCTCGTAGTCGAAGTGCGTGAAGTCCGCCATGCGCGCGCCGCCGCTGGTGTCGAAGGCCAGCATGCCGACGAAGGCGCCGGTGAAGGAGCCATGCTCGCCGCGGCCGCCCTCGTCGGAGATGACGCTGGCGTCCAGCGGCGGGCCCACGGGCTGCCAGCCCTGGCCCCAGTCGGCCAGGAACTGCAGCGCCGCGCCGTCGACGTCCGCGGCCAAGCGCACCGGCCCCTGGTCCGGCAGCTTCACGGGCTCGGCCAGCGGGAATTCCAGTCGGTTGTCGGGCCAGTCGCCGGGGCAGGAGAGGATGCTGAGGACGCGGCCCAGATCCTCCTGCCAGGTCACGACCAGGGCGTGGAACTTGTGGCGGTTGTAGTAGTGCGTGAGGCCGGCGGCCTGCTGGTAGCTGTCGGGCGCGAAGCCCGCCAGCGTGGTCTCCGCGCGGAAGCTCGCATCCTCCTGGCGGCGCGCGACCAGGCTCTGCTCGAACCAGCTGCCCACCGACTCGCGGCCCGTCAGGCGCAGGGCCGTGCCGGTCAGCGTGAACAGGCGCCCGGGCTCGGGCGTGCGCAGCCACTGGAACTCCGGCGGCAGCGCGGGGCAGTCGACAAAGCTGCGGCGCACTGCCTGGCGCGGTTTGGGCTCCACACCGGCGACCGGCGCCGGCACGTCCACGGCCGGCACCATGCCGCCATGCTCGAGATACAGCCAGTCGTCCTCGCCCCAGACGCAGCGCTGGATGGCCGTCTCGCGGCCGCGCGGCGAGCGCAGCGTGCCGGGCAGCGGCCGGCCGCAGAGGTGGGCGAGGTAGGTGCTGCCGTCGGCCAGCTCGACGACCTGGCCGTGGCCGGCGCGCTGCAGCGGCGCGTCGGGCGCGTCCTTGCTGCTGATGACGTGTTGCTGCGGATGCGTCTCGTAGGGGCCCGGCAGCGAGCGCGAGCGCGCCAGCGTCACCGCATGGCTGTAGCCCGTGCCGCCCTCGGCCGTGGTCAGGTAGTACCAGCCCTTGCGCCTGAAGAGGTGGGGGCCCTCGACCAGGCCTCGCGGGGTGCCGCGGTAGATGTTGGTGACGGGGCCGACGAGCCGGCCGCGCTCGGCATCCCATTCCTGCAGCAGGATGCCGCCGAAGGCCGGCGCCTCGGGCCGGCCGCCTGCTGAGCCGGTGCGGTGGTTCCAGACCATGTTGAGGAACCACTTGCGGCCGTCCTCGTCGTGGAAGAGCGAGGGGTCGAAGCCCGAGGAGTTCACATACACCGGGTCGCTCCACGGCCCATCGATGGACGGCGCCGTGACGATGTAGTTGTGCGCATCCTTGAAGTTGCCCTCGAAGCGCTTGACGTCGGTGTAGACCAGCCAGAACCGGCTGTCGGCCCAGGACAGACAAGGCGCCCAGACGCCGCAGGAGTCGGGGTTGCCGCGCAGGTCCAGCTGGCTCTTGCGGTTCAGCGGGCGCCCCACCAGCGTCCAGTTGACGAGGTTGCGCGAGTGGTGGATCTGCACGCCCGGATACCACTCGAAGGTCGAGGTCGCGATGTAGAAGTCGTCGCCGACACGGCAGATGGAGGGGTCCGGGTTGAAGCCGGGCAGCACGGGGTTGCGGATCATGACTTCGGGGTTCGATGGGTGGCAGCGCTGGCGCCCTGCAAAAGGTTACGCTACCATGAATCGACCGACGCGAAGGCTGAAGAGGATAGATCCGCTGGAGGCTCTACGGCAGAAGACGTCGGAACAACAGGGAGAATCCCGATCGGACAGGGTGGACTTGACAGTGTCACCTTTTTGATTGCGTAACCATCAATGGCGAAGAGCGTCCGGCACAGGGCGTCCATGCCTGGAGACAAGCGGTGATGCGTTTCTTGAAGTCGATGGCCGGGCTGCTGGCCCTGGCCAGCCTCGCCGGGCCGGGGCTGGCCTGCGATACGCCGGTGTCCGTCTGCGCGCGCGACCCGGGCCGCGGGCTGGCGCTGGTGAGGGCCGGCCTGCCGGCGGCCGTCTATGTGGATGCCGGCGCCGACGCGGCCCTGCAGCATGCGGGCCGCAACTTCGCGGCCGACCTGGAGCGCGTGGCCGGCAAGCCGTCGGCGCTGCTGAACCGCATCGCCGACGCGCGCGGCGAGGTCGTCGTCATCGCCGAGCTGGGCCGCAGTGCCGTGCTGGACGACCTGGTCGCACGCCGCAAGCTCAAGATCGATGGCCTCAAGAGCCAATGGGAGGGCTATGAGCAGGCCGTCGTCGACCAGCCCTGGCCGGGCATCGCGCGCGCCCTGGTCATCGTCGGCGCGGACCGGCGCGGCGCCGTCTTCGGCACCTACGACCTGTCCGCCCGCATCGGCGTCAGCCCCTGGGCCTGGTGGGCCGACGTGCCGGTGCGCAAGCAGGCCAACGTCTACCTCGCCGCTGGCTCGCGGCGCGACCAGCCGGAGGTGAAGTACCGCGGCATCTTCATCAACGACGAGGCGCCGGCGCTCAGCACCTGGGCGCAGACACGGTTCGGCGGCACCAACTCGGCCTTCTACGCCCATGTCTTCGAGCTGATCCTGCGCCTGCGCGGCAACTACCTGTGGCCGGCCATGTGGCAGCCGCGCGCCTTCGGCGCCGACGACCCGAAGAACATGGCGCTGGCCGACGCGATGGGTGTCGTCATGGGGACCTCCCACCACGAGCCCATGATGCGCGCCCACGACGAATGGACGCGCGCCAAGGGCGGCGCCTGGGACTACGCGAAGAACGGCGCGAAGCTGCGCGAGTTCTGGCGCGGCGGCGTGCAGCGCATGATGGGCCGGCCCGACGGCGGCGCCTTCGACAGCCTCGTCACCATCGGCATGCGCGGCGACGGCGACGAGCCCATGAGCGAAGGCACCGCCATCGGCCTGCTGGAAGGCATCGTCAAGGACCAGCGCAGGATCCTGGCCGACGTGACCCGCCGGCCGGCCGCCGACACGCCGCAGATGTGGGCCCTCTACAAGGAGGTGCAGGACTACTACGACAAGGGCATGCAGGTGCCCGACGACGTGCTGCTGCTGTTCTGCGACGACAACTGGGGCCAGGTGCGCCGCCTGCCGACGCAGGACCTCAAGCGCAAGGGGGGCTACGGCGTCTACTACCACTTCGACTATGTTGGCGGGCCGCGCAACTACAAGTGGCTCAACACCAACCAGATCGAGAAGACCTGGCAGCAGATGGGCCTCGCGCACCAGCGCGGCGCCGATGCGCTGTGGATCGTCAACGTGGGCGACATCAAGCCCATGGAGTTCCCCATCCACTTCTTCCTCGACATGGCCTGGTCGCCCAAGGCCATGACGCCGGCGGCGCTGGCGGCCTACCCGAAGGACTGGGCGGCGCAGACCTTCGGGCCGGCCCAGGCGGCGGAGATCGGCGAACTGGTCACGCGCTACAGCCAGTACGCGGCGCGGCGCAAGCCCGAGCTGATCGACCCGACCAGCTTCCCCCTCGGCGGCGCATCCGCCGACGCGCTGGACGGCGGCGATTTCGGCCGTCGCGTGGCCGAGTGGGAGGCGCTGGAGGCGCGCGTCGCCCAGGTCAAGCAGGCCCTCGGCCCCGACCAGCTCGACGCCTACTTCCAGCTCGTCGAGCACCCCGTGCTGGCCATGGCCAACCTCTACCGCCTGCACTATGCGGCGGCCTGGAACCACCGGCTGGCCAAGCTGGGCGACGCGCGCGCCAACGTCTTCGCCGACCGCGTCGAGGCTGCGTTTGCGCGCGACCAGGCCATCGCCGACCAGTACCACGCGCTGAACGGTGGCAAATGGGCCGGCATGATGCTGCAGACCCACATCGGCTACACGAGCTGGCAGCAGCCTGAGAAGAACATCATGCCGGCGGTGCAGCGCGTGGCCGCGACGTCCGGCGCGGCCGATGCCGCCGAGGTGCAGCGCCAGCTGGCGCGCGGCCGGCCTGCTGCCTCCGACGCGATCACCCTCGAGGCCCCGCGCTTCAGCCGCGCCGTCAACGGCAAGGGGCTGGCCTGGACCGTCATCCCCAACCTCGGTCCCGGCCTGGGTGCCGTGACGGCGCTGCCGCAGGGGCGCGGGCCCACGACGCTGGCCGACGGCGTGCGGCTGGAGTACGACATCGACATCCGGCAAGGCGGCGACCTGCTGCTGAGCCTGCACATGGTGCCCACGCTGGACACGCGCAACGCCGGCGGCATACGGTTGGCCGTTGCCATCGACGAGCAGCCGGCGCGGGAGCTCAGGCTCAACCTGGTGCCCACGGCCGGCCCGGAGCTGAGCCGCGAGGAGAGGGACTGGGCGCGGGCCGTCAAGGACAACGACTTCGTGCTGCGCGCCGGCTTCAAGGACGTGAGGCCCGGCCGCCACGTCATCCGCGTCTGGCGGCTGGACGACAACGCCGTGCTGCACAGGCTCGTGCTGGCACCGCAGCCCGCCGCCACGGCCGCGCCGCGCGGCGCGGCGGTCACGGGCCAGTACCGCAACCTGCTGCGCGAGATCCGCCCGGACATCGCCGAGGCCGACATCGACGCCAAGCTGGCCGGCTACTGGACCTCCCTGTTCGAGGGTGGTGCCGAACAGCGCGTCGTCTATCCCGCAGCCGCCACGCCCGACGGCCCCGCCGCCTATGTGCTGGACGTGGGCAACGCCGACGTGCGCAGCGAGGGCATGTCCTACGGGATGATGATCGCCGTGCAGATGGGCCGCAAGGCCGAGTTCGACGCGCTGTGGAACTGGGCAGCCACCCACATGCGCTACCGCACGGGGCCGCGCGCCGGCTATTTCCGCTGGCAATGCCAGCCCAAGGGCTGCGACAAGGACGCCGTGCCCGCGTCCGACGGCGAGGAGTACTTCGCGACGGCGCTGCTGATGGCCGCCTCCCGCTGGGGCAACGGCCGGGGCCTGTACGACTACGACGCCCAGGCGCAGGCGCTGCTGCGCACCATGCTGCACAAGGAGCAGATGAACGGTGGCATCGTCGACGGCGTGCGCTCCCTGTTCTCGCCGGTGCGCCGCCAGGTGGTGTTCGTGCCCGTGGGCGAGGCGGCCGACTTCAGCGACCCGTCCTACCACCTGCCGGCCTTCTACGAGATCTGGGCGCGCCGCGCCGACTCGCCCGAGGACCGCAGGGCTTGGGCCGAGATCGCCGACATCAGCCGGGCCTATTTCTCCGTTGCCGCCCACCCCAGGACCGGCCTGACGCCCGACTACGCCGAGTTCGACGGCCGCCCGCGCGTGCACGAGGGCCACGAGGACTTCCGCTACGACGCCTTCCGCACCGCGGTGAACTGGAGCGTGGACCAGGCCTGGTGGGACAGCAACCCCGACGCCGCGGGCCTGAGCCGCCGGCTGCTGGGCTTCTTCGCGGCCCAGGGCCAGGGCGGCAAGCCCTACCCGCATCTCTACACGCTGGACGGCAGTCCGCTGAACGACGAGCCCTCCAAGGGCCTGGTCGCCAGCAATGCCGTCGCGGCCCTGCTCGTCGACAAGGCCCTGGCCACGCGCTTCGTCAACGACCTCTGGGCGCTGGAGCCGCCCAGCGGCCAATGGCGCTACTACGACGGCCTGCTGCAGTTCATGGCCATGCTGCATGTGACGGGGCGGTTCAAGGCCTGGTGAGGGAGGCGGCCGGCGCGCGACCGCTCCGGGAGGACTCGTTATCCTGCCGCCCATGTACGCGACCTTCTTCGGCTTGAAACAAGCGCCGTTCTCGATCGCGCCGGACCCGCACTACCTGTTCATGAGCGAGCGCCACCGCGAGGCGCTGGCCCACCTGCTGTACGGGCTGGACGGCGGCGGCGGCTTCGTGCTGCTGACCGGCGAGATCGGCGCCGGCAAGACCACCGTCTGCCGCTGCTTCCTGGAGCAGATCCCGGCGCATTGCAACGTCGCCTACATCTTCAACCCCAAGCTCACCGTCACCGAGCTGCTGCAGGCCATCTGCGACGAGTTCCACGTGCCCGTGCGGCCGGGCGCGCAGACGGTGAAGGACTATGTGGACCCGCTGAACGCCTTCCTGCTGGCGCAGCATGCGGCGGGCCGCAACAACGTCCTCATCATCGACGAGGCGCAGAACCTCTCGGCCGACGTGCTGGAGCAGCTGCGCCTGCTGACCAACCTGGAGACGGCCGAGCGCAAGCTGCTGCAGGTGGTGCTGATCGGCCAGCCCGAGCTGCGCGGCATGCTGGCCCGGCCGGAGCTGGAGCAGCTGGCGCAGCGCGTCATCGCGCGCTTCCACCTGGGCGCGCTGTCGGAGGCCGAGACGGCGCAGTACATCCGCCACCGCCTCAACGTGGCCGGCCTCAGCGGCGCGCTGCCTTTCGACGCCGCGTCGCTGCGCCTCATCCACCAGCTCGCCCGCGGCGTGCCGCGCCGCATCAACCTGCTGTGCGACCGCGCGCTGCTGGGCGGCTATGCCGGCGGCCAGGCGCAGGTCACGCGAGGCATCGTGCGCCAGGCCGCGGCCGAGGTGTTCGATGCCCAGCACGCGGCGCCGGCGACCAGGCGCGTGTCGGCCCCGGTCGTCATGGGCCTGGCGGTGTTGGCCGCGGCCGTGGCCGGCGCGGGCCTGACCTGGGGGCTGCAGCGGCCGTCGCGGGCCGGCACCGCGGCGGTGGCCGTGGCCGCCCCTGCCGCGTCATCCCCCGCCAGCGCGGCCTCGGCCGCGGCGCCCGCCGCGAGTGCCTCGAGTGCCGCGAGTGCCGCCAGCAGCGCTGCGCCGGCTCCTGAACCGCTTCGCCTGGCCGACTGGACGCCACGCGACGGCGATGCCTGGGCCGCGCTGGCCCAGCGCTGGGGGCTGCCGCTGAGCTCCGGGGCCGACCCCTGCACCGCCGCTGCCCAGCGCGGCCTGCAGTGCTATCGCAGCGGCAACGGCAGCCTGTCGCTGATCCGCCTGATGGACCGTCCGGTGCTGCTGACGCTGCAACGCCCTGGCCAGCCGTCGGCGCTGGCCGCGCTGGTAGGGCTGGACGGACAGCAGGCCACGCTGCTGGTGGACGGCGCGCCGCGCCGGGTCGCGCTGCCCGAGCTGGCGGGCGCCTGGCGCGGCGAGTTCACCACCTTCTGGCGCGTGCCGCCGGACTATGCCCACCGGGCCGAAAACGGCGCTGCGCTGCGCGACTGGCTGGCTGCCCAGCTGGCCGGCGTGCCCGGCATCGCCGCGGCGGCCTCTGCCCCGCCGGGCGCAGCCGAGCTGAACCGGCAGGTCCAGGCCTTCCAGGCCAGCCAGGGCCTGCAGCCCGACGGCCGCGTGGGCCCCATCACGCTGATGCAGATCAACCGGGCCACCGGCGTGGCCGAGCCGCGCCTGGACGTGGCGCGCTGAGAATCGACCCACCGCCATGTCCTACATCCTCGATGCCCTGCGCCGGGCCGAAGCCGACCGCGAACGCGAGCGCGGCCAGGTGCCGGGCCTGCACACACCGCCGTCCGGCCGCGAGGCCGCGTCGGACGCTGGCCCGCGCCGCTGGTGGCCATGGGCCGGCGGCGGCCTGCTGCTGCTCGCCGGCATTGCCGCCGGCAGCTGGTGGGCGGGCGGTGGTCCCGACGCGGCCAAGCCGCTGCCGCCGCAGACGCAGCCCGCGCCAGCGGCCACCGCGGTACTGCCCAGCGCACCACCCGCGCAGCAGGCCGTCGCCCTGCCGCCCCCGCAGCAGCCCGCGGCGTCGGGCTCGCCCTATCTGCCGCCCGCGCCACCGCCCGCCGCACCGGCGCCGCAATCCGCCGGCGCCGCCGTACCGGCGCCCGAAGCCCGCATTCCGCGACTGGCCGATTTGCCCGAGAGCCTGCGCCGCGAGCTGCCAAAGCTGGCGATCAGCGGCTCGGTCTACTCGGAAGACCCGGCCAGCCGCTTCGTGATCGTCAACGGCGAGGTGCTGCGCGAAGGCGCCAAGGTGGGTTCCGACCTGGTGCTGGAGCAGATCCGCACGCACGAGCTGGTGCTGCGCTTCAAGGGCCAGCGCGACCGGCAGCCGGTCTAGGGGCGGCGGTCGTCGCGCAAACCGGCCTCAGGCCCGGAGCTGCCCGGAAAGCCGTGCATCCAGCTTGTGCCAGAGCCGTGCGAAGCGGTGCTCGGGCAGGCGGCCGAACTCGTCCCGGGGCATCCAGCGGACATCGTCGACCTCGGACCACTGCGGCCTGACCTGCACCGGGGCGCTCAGGCGATACAGGTAGATGAAGTCATGGTGAACATGCTCACCTTCATGCTTGCGGGGGTTGCGCGGGATGGGGTGGGTGTCTATGTCGAGCGGCGCCTCGCAGCCCGGTGCGCAGGGCCAGGGCGACAGGTCGACCACACCGGTTTCCTCCGCCACCTCGCGGGCGGCCGAAACGGCAAGTGCTTGCAGGCCCTCATGGTGGCCGCCGGGCTGCAGCCAGCGAGCCAGGCCCTTGTGGTGGATCATCAAGATGGCATCGGCCCTATCGTCGTAGACCAGTGCGCTGGTGGTGATATGTCCACGCATGTTGCCGCGATCAAAGATGTTGTCGGCGTCATCCGCCAGCTGGTCGACGAGGCCCTGCAAGCCTGAGGCTTCGGCTGTGTAGATCCGGAGATAGTTGCCCAGCTGATGGCGTGCCTCGGCGATCGGGTCGGCGTGGGGCGCTGCATTCATGAGGCGATTATGGGCAGCGCAGCCGGCCTAGCCGAACTCGGCGCGCAAGGCGCCGTAGAGCCTCTGGAAGCGCTCGTGGCGCGGACGCAGTTCGGCGGCCAGCGCGGCGTCGGGTTCGGCCACGCTGGCGATGTCGGGCGTGCGGCAGACCACGTCGACGTGGCCGCCGCAGGCCAGCCAGGCCAGGCGGGCCGCGCCCAGCGCGCCGCCGGCCTCGGCACCCACACCGTTGACGAGGCGCGTGTCCAGCAGCGAGGCGAGCAGCCCGGCCCACCATGTGCTGCGCGCGCCGCCGCCGACCAGCCACAGCGACTCGGCCGCGCCGCCGCCGGCCCGCAAGGCCCGCCAGCCGTCCAGCAGGCCGAAGCCCACGCCTTCCAGCACCGCATAGCCCAGGGCCGCGGCGCCGTGCTCATGCGTGAGGCCGAAGAACACGCCCTGCGCGTTGGCGTTGTTGTGCGGCGTGCGCTCGCCGCTCAGGTAGGGGAGGAAGAGGGGCGCCCGTTCGCGCTGGGCCGGCGTCAGCGCCTCGACCCTGGCGATCAGCTGCGCCTCGCCGGGCTCGCCCAGCAGCTGCGTGACCCAGCGCAGCGCGCTGGCGGCGCTGAGCATGACGCTCATCTGGTGCCAGGCGTTCGGCAGCGCGTGGCAGAAGGCATGCACGGCGCGCGCCGGGTTGGGGCTGAAGCGTTCGTTGCACAGGAAGATGACGCCCGAGGTGCCGAGGGACAGGAAGCCCTGGCCCGGCTGCACGACGCCCATGCCGACGGCGCTGGCGGCGTTGTCGCTGCCGCCGCCCGCGATGGGGATGCCGACAGGCAGGCCCCAGCGCGTGGCCAGATCGGGCTTGAGCCCGGCGCTGGCGTCGCTGCCCTCGACGAGGCGCGGCATATGGCTTTCGCTGAGCCCGGTCAGCGCCAGCGCCTCGGGCGACCAGCGGCGCCGGGCCACGTCCAGCCACAGCGTGCCGGCGGCGTCGCTCATCTCGCTGACGAACTCGCCGCTGAGCTGCAGGCGCAGCCAGTCCTTGGGCAGCAACACCTTGGCGACGCGGGCGAACAGCTCGGGCTCATGCTGGCGCATCCACGCCAGCTTGGGGGCCGTGAAGCCCGGCATCGCCAGGTTGCCGGTGATGGCCGGCAGCTCGGGGCAGGCGGCCATCATCTCGGCGCATTGCGCGGAGCTGCGACCATCGTTCCACAGGATGGCCGGCCGCAACACGCGGCCGGCCGCGTCCAGCGTGACGGCGCCATGCATCTGCCCCGAGAGCCCGATACCGCGTACCTGCGCCAGCGCCGCGCCATGGGCCTGCCTGAGGCTGGCCATGCCTTCGTCGAGCGCGGCCCACCAGGCGGCCGGGTCCTGCTCGCTCCAAAGCGGCCGGGGCCGCTGCACGGTAAGCGCGACGCCGGTGGTCGCGATGATGTGGTGCCGCTCGTCGAGCAGCAGCAGCTTCAGCTCGGAGGTGCCGAGGTCGATGCCTAGAAACATGGTGTGGTTGGTTGTCAGCGGTGCGTTGCCTTCGGGCCGGGCGCGGGGCCGATTTCAGGGCGGCCCGGGCTGGCGATGTGCCTGCCGGTCGATCCGGCAAGCACGTCGCCGTCCCCTCGTTGGACGAGGGGCACGCGTCCTTAGACGAAGTTGTTGACGATGTTCTCCAGGCGCTCCTGGCGGCCGGAACGCGGTGCGGGCGAAATGCCCTGGGCGTGCACGAGGGCCGCGAGCTCATCGAGGCTGGCGCCGCCGTGGATCTTCCGGCCCAGCTCGCCGTTCCAGCCGGCATAGCGCTCGCTGACCGTCTTCTCCAGCTGACCGCTCTCGTGCAGCGCGGCGGCGGCCAGGAAGGCGCGGGCCATGGTGTCCATGCCGCCGATATGGCCCTCGAGCTGGTCGATGGGGTCGATGGACTGGCGGCGCACCTTGGCGTCGAAGTTGGTGCCGCCGGTGGTGTAGCCGCCGTGGCGGATCATCTCCAGCATGGCCGGCACCAGAGCCGCGTGGTTGTTGGGGAACTGGTCGGTGTCCCAGCCCAGCTGCTCGTCGCCGCGGTTGGCGTCGAGAGACCCGAAGATGCCCAGCGCGCAGGCGGTGGCCACCTCATGCTCGAAGCTGTGGCCGGCCAGCGTCGCGTGGTTGACCTCGATGTTGACCTTGACCTCCTTCTCCAGGCCATAGGTCTTCAGGAAACCGTAGACCGTGGCGCTGTCGTAGTCGTACTGGTGCTTGGTGGGCTCCTGCGGCTTGGGCTCGATGAGGATGCTGCCCTGGAAGCCGATCTTGTGCTTGTGCTCGACGACGGACGCGAGGAAGCGGCCGTACTGGGCCAGTTCGCGCTTGAGGTCGGTGTTCAGCAAAGTCTCGTAGCCCTCGCGGCCGCCCCACAGCACGTAGTTGGCGCCGCCCAGGCGTTGGGTCCACTCCAGCACATGCTTGACCTGCGCGGCGGCGTAGGCATAGACCTCGGGGTCGGGGTTGGTGGCGGCGCCGCTCATGAAGCGGCCGTTGGAGAACAGGTTGGCCGTGCCCCACAGCAGGCCCACCTTGCCGTCCTGCATCTTCTTCGCCGCGGCTTCGAGCAGGCCGTCGAGGATGCGGTTGGACTCGGCGAGCGTGGCGCCTTCGGGGGCCACGTCGCGGTCATGGAAGCACCAGTAGGGCAGGCCCAGCTTGCCGAAGAAGTCGAAGGCGGCGTCCAGCTTCAGGTGGGCGGCCTTGATGGGGTCGGCCTCGTTGAACCAGGGGCGCTGGAACACGGTGTTGCCGAGGCCGAAGACGTCCTCGCCCTTCCAGCAGAAGTTGTGCCAGTAGCAGACGGCCGGGCGCAGGTGCTCGGCCAGCGTCTTGCCGAGGACCACGCGCTTCGCGTCGTACCAGCGGTAGGCCAGCGGGTTGGTGGAGGAGGGGCCTTCGTACTGGACGACGGGGAGATCGGAATAGACGGTGCTCATGGCGGGAGTCCTTACTGCGGGATCAGGGTGGGTGGGAATCAGGCGGTGGCCGGCACGGCGTTGGCCGCACCGGCGTCGTCATCGGAGCCGGCGCCGGCCTGGCGGCGGCGCTGGGCGAGTTCGTCGGCCATGCGCAGCGTGGTCTGCTTGTCCAGCTTGTTGGCCAGCAGGCACAGCGTGCAGGCGGCGAACAGGCCGCCGACGACGAAGCTGGACGCGACGCGGTAGCCGGCGATGGCGTCGGGCGCGGCGGGCTGCTGGGTGTCGTAGCCGAAGAAGCCGGCCAGCAGCCACAGGAAGCTGGCCGAACCCAGGGCCAGGCCGGCCTTCAGCGAGAAGCCGATGGTCGCGAACACCATGCCGGTGAAGCGCCGGCCGGTCTGCCATTCGGAGTAGTCGGCGGCGTCGGCATACATGGACCACATGACGGCCACGGTGGGTGCGTAGACGACGGCGCTGAGCATGTGCAGGCCCAGCATGGCCCAGACGGCGTCGGACGGCAGCAGGTACATCGCGCAGGCCGTCAGCGTGCACAGGCCGAAGCAGACGACGCCAATGGCGCGGCGGCCATAGCGCGCCGACAGGCCCATGGACAGCATGATGACGACGATGGTGGTCGCCGTGCCGGCCATGTTGATGATGCTGTTGAAGACGTCGGCGACGTTGGAGCTGGCGAGCTGCTCGCGCGTGCCGTGCACGATGTAGCCCAGCGCATCGGCCAGGCTGCCGGTGCCGGCCGCGTCGGGCGTCGTCAGGCCAAGGGTTGCGACGACGTCGAACATCGCGGCCTTGTCGGCGTAGTGGTGGTAGTAGTTGTAGTGGGCGCCGCCGCGCAGGGCCAGCATGCCGAACTGGAAGACGGTATAGGCCACCAGCGCGATCCAGGGGCCGTTCTTCAGCAGGTCGGCGAAGTCCTGGCGGGGCGAACTTCTGGTCTCGACGATGGGCTTGATGCGTTCCTTGGTCGTGAAGAAGGTGACGAGGAAGAGCACCAGGCAGGCTGCGGCCCAGATCGTCATCGTGACCTGCCAGCCATGGGCGCGGTCCGCGCCCTGCGCGAACTTGGCCACCAGCGGCAGCGTGAGGCCGCCCACCGCGAACTGCGCGACGTTGACCGACACGAAGCGGTAGGAGTTGAGCTTGGTGCGCTCGTTGAGGTCGCCGGTCATGACGCCGCTCATGGCCGAGTAGGGCATGTTGTTCATGCTGTACAGCGTCATCAGGAGCGTGTTGGTGATGCCGGCATAGGCCACCACCATGCCGGTGCTCCAGCCCCAGGCCGGGTCGGGTGCGGTGTAGGCCAGCACCATGACGACGGCCCAGGGCACCGAGGTCCACAGCACCCAGGGGCGGAACTTGCCCCAGCGCGTGCTGGTGCGGTCGGCCAGAACACCCATGACGGGGTCGAAGACGGCGTCCCACAGCCGCGGCCACAGCAGGATGGCCGCGGCCGTGTTGGCGGACAGGCCGAACACGTCCGTGTAGAAGTTCAGCTGGAACAGGATCATGGACATGAAGACCAGGTTGGCCGCGGCGTCGCCGCAGCTGTAACCGGCCTTCTCCATGAAGGACAGGGGCTGGTGGATGGTGGCCATGGGTTTGTCTCGTCTGTTGTTATGGATGAGTCAGGCTCAGGGCCTGGCTTCATAGCTGAAGTGATCGAAGTCCGCGGCCAGGCGCTGGCCCGACAGGTCCTGGCAGGCCAGGCCGATGAAGTTGCCGGTGAAGCCGAAGCTGCGCGCGAAGCCGTCGACGAAGCGGGTCGCGAACTCGTCGCTGAGCATGGCCGCATCCAGCGCCGGACCGATGGCCGTCCAGGGCTTGCCGGCCTGCGCATAGTGGAACTGGTAGCGGTCGTGGCTGAACTCGACGGCCAGGTCCACGGCGCCGGCCGCCAGTTCGACGGCCTGGGCCGGTTCGCTCAGGGCCGCATCGCGGTTGACGGTCAGGCGCAGCACGCGCTTGCCCGAGTCGACGTCGCGGCTGACGTGCAGATAGGCGTGGTTGCTGGTGTTGTAGTAGGCGACCAGGCCGGCCATCTGCTGGAACAGCTCGGGCTCGAACTCCAGCCGCGTCTCGACGCGGCAGTTGAAATGCTGCTGGCGGCGCGCGACCAGGCTCTGCTCGAACAGGCTCATCAGCGACTCGCGGCCCTTCAGCCGCAGCCAGCCAGGGCGCTCGGTCAGCGAGAGCCAGCTCTCGGCCACGGCCACGCGCAGCGAGTTCAGGTGATGGTTGAGCGCCTTGCCGTCGAAGTCGTCGCGCACAGGCTCTGCCGGGAAGACATGCTCGGGCAGGCCCGGCTCGGCGACCTGCAGCCGTGGCGCATTGCCGCCGCCCTCGATCTCGGGCCAGTCGTCGTCGCGCCAGCTGATGCGCTGGATGGCGGTCTCGCGACCCAGCGGGCAGTGCAGCTTGTCGTAGACGCCGTTCTGCCGGCCGGCATGCGGGCCGCTCCATTCCAGGGGCCGGCCGCAGAGATGGGCCAGGTACCAGTCGCCGTTCTGCGTCTCGACGAGGCTGGCATGGCCCGAGCGCTGCAGGCCGTCGGTGGGCTGCCGCCAGGCCGTCAGCAGCGGGTTGCCGGGCAGGGTCTCGTAGGGGCCGTCGATGGCGCGCGAGCGAGCCAGCGTGACGGCATGCTCGTAGAAGGTGCCGCCCTCGGCCGTCAGCAGGTAGTACCAGCCGTTGCGGCGGTAGAGGTGGGGGCCTTCGACGACCTGCAGTTCGGTGCCGGCATAGATGTTCTTAACCGGGCCGACGAGATGCCTCGCCTCGGGGTCGTACTCCTGCAGCAGGATGCCGTTGAAGTTGTGCTTGCCGGGCTGGTGTATCCACTGCTGGTTCAGCAGCCAGTGGCGGCCGTCCGCGTCGTGGAACAGGCTGGGGTCGAAGCCCGAGCTGTTCAGATAGACGGGCTCGCTCCAGGGGCCGTCGATGCTGGGTGCGGTGACGAGGTAGTTGTGCGTGTCCTTGAAGGCGCCGGTGGTGGAGCGCACGTCGGTGTAGATCAGCCAGAACTGGCCGCCGGCATGGCTCAGGCAGGGCGCCCATACGCCGGCCGAGTCGGGGTGGCCGACGAGGTCCAGCTGGCTCTGGCGCGTGACGGCATAGCTGTGGTGGCGCCAGTGCTTCAGGTCGCGCGAGTGGTGGATGCGTACGCCGGGCCACCACTCGAAGGTGGAGGTGGCGATGTAGTAGTCGTCGCCGACGCGGCAGATCGAGGGGTCGGCGTGGAAGCCCGGCAGGATGGGGTTGGTGATCATGGATGGGGAGCAGGGATTCAGGCGGCCGCGGCCGTGCGGCCGGCGGCGATCAGGGGGCGGGTGAGTCGGTCGGCGGCCGGCGCCTTCACGGGGGCGCCGACGGCGGGCCCGGTCAGCCGCAGCGCCTTGGCCGGCGCCGCGCGCGACTGCCCCGGACAGGCGCTTGGATGCCGCACGATGGCCATGCGGCCGAGGCCCTTGAGCGGGTGCTGGTCGGCGATGAACTGCATGTCAGGCCGCCAGCAGCACGGCGCCGGCGCGCGGGCGGCCGGCGTGCAGCAGGGCCAGGCCGATCAGCACCAGGCCGGCGGCGGCGGTCAGCGCCTGGGCCGCGCCGGCGAACCTGGCCGCGGCGACGCAGGCCTCCCAGTGCGCGGCAATCATCCAGGCCAGCAGCGCACCGACGCTCGCCAGCAGCCCGCCCGCCGTCAGCAGGCCGCGGTGGGCCTGGCGCATGTCGACGCCGGCGTCCAGGTCCACGGCCTCGAAGCGGCCGCGGAACCACAGCCAGAACAGGCCCAGGCTGGTCAGGTGCATCAGGCCGGCGAACACGAACACCCATTGCTGCGTGCCCGTCCATTGCACGGCCAGCGCCGCCAGCAGCGCGATGAACATGCCGCCTATGCCGCCGGCCGTCGCGCCCAGGCCGATGACGGCGCCGGAGACGCGGGTGGGGAAGAGGTCGGTCGCCGAGGTCAGCAGGTTGGCCGACCAGGCCTGGTGGCAGGCCGTGGCCAGCGTGATCAGGCCCACGCAGAGCGCGAAGCTGTCGCTGTAGTAGGCCAGGATGGCGCCCGGCATGCAGGCCGCGGCCAGGCCCATGGCCGTCATGCGGGCGCGGCCGACGGGCCAGCCGCGCTTGACCAGGGCGCTCGACAGCCAGCCGCCGGCGATGGAGCCGACGCTGGAGCCCAGGTAGATCAGCGCGACGAGGCCGGCGCTCTTCAGCGGGTTCTGGCCGCGCTCGCGCTCCAGGTAGGACGGCAGCCAGAACAGGAAGAACCACCAGACGGGGTCGGTCAGCAGCTTGCCGATGAGGAAGGGCCAGATGGCCTTGAAGCGCAGCAGCGCCGTCCACGGCAGCTTGACGGCGACCTCCTGCACCGGCCGGCCGGCCCGGATATGGGCCAACTCCCCGGTCGACACCTTGGCATGCCGCTCCGGCGCATGGAAGCCGCGCTCCCAGAACACCAGCCAGACCAGGCCCGCGCCGCCGATGGCGATGAAGGCGAACTGCCAGCCGAAGGTGACGGCCAGCCACACGGTGATGGGCGACGCGATGATGCCCAGCGCCGTGCCCGAGTTGAAGATGCCGGTGGCCAGCGCCCGCTCCTGCTGCGGGAACCACATGGCCACAGCCTTGATGGCGGCCGGGAAATGGGCCGCCTCGGCCATGCCCAGCAGGAAGCGCACGACGACCAGACCGATCACGGTGCCCACCAGGCCATGCGCCGCCGCCGCCGCCGACCACAGCAGCAGTGCCGCGGCCAGGCTGCGCTTGACGCCGAAGCGGTCGATGGCGATGCCGATCAGCGGCGGGAAGGCGGCGTAGGCGGCCGTGAAGGCGAAGGTGATCCAGCCGTAGTCGGCATCCGTCAGCGCGAGGCCGCCGGCGGCAAAAGGCTGCTGCAGGCTGGTTTTGAGCACAGACAGCGCATTGCGGTCGATGTAATTGATGGTCGTCGCGACAAACAGCAGCGCGCAGATGACCCAGCGCTGCCGGCCCGGCGTCGTGGCGGTGGCACCGGTCATCAGGCCACCCCGGGCACGCGGGCGAGGAGGGGGGAGGGCGGCGTGGCGTGATCGGGGGGGCAACATGGGTCTCCAGGGTGCGGCGCTCGGCGGCGCCTTCTTCTCGCGAGGCTTGCTATGGGTTTAAATGTAGCGCTACCATTTTGCTTTGTGCAAGCGTGAAACCTCTAACATTCCAGCGCTTCCAGGGTTGCGATGCCTTGGCTTGGGCCCGACAACAGGAGACCGAATGAAGACATGGACCCAAGCGCTGGCCGGCCTGTTGCTGGCGGCCTTGCTGCAGCCCGCCTGGAGCGCGCCGGTGGAGGATGGCTACGACCTGTGGCTGCGCTACCGCGCGCTGCCGGCGGCGGGCCAGGCCCGGGTGATGGCGCAGGCGCGTGGCATCGTGCATGCACAGCCGGCATCGCCGACGCTGCAGGCCGCCGTGGCCGAGTTGAAGCGCGGCGTGGCCGGGCTGGCGGGGCGGGAGCCGGCGGCCCTGGCCCGGCCGGCGGACGGGACGCTGCTGCTGGTCACGCCGGCCAGCGCGCCGGCCGGTGTCGACCTGCCCTGGGAGGCGCTGGGCCGTGAGGGCTATGCGCTACGCAGCCTGAGGCTGGACGGCCGGGCCGTGACGCTGATCGCGGCCAACACCGACATGGGCCTGCTCTACGGCAGCTTCGCCTGGCTGCGCGCGGCGCAGACGGGCGCCGACCTGTCCCGGCTGGAGCAGCGCTCCGCGCCCCGGGTCGGACTGCGCCTGCTCAACCATTGGGACAACCTGGACCGCACGGTGGAGCGGGGCTATGCCGGCGCGTCGATCTGGGACTGGTGGAAGCTGCCCGACATCCGCGACGCGCGCTATGTCGACTACGCGCGCGCCAACGCGTCGCTGGGGTTGAACGGCACGGTGCTGAACAACGTCAACGCCAAGGCCGAGTCGCTGACGCGGCCATGGCTGGCCAAGGCGGCGGCACTGGCCGAGGTGCTCCGGCCCTATGGCATCAAGGTCTGGCTGTCGGCGCGCTTCTCGGCGCCGGTGGAACTGGGCGGGCTGAAGACGGCCGACCCGCTGGACCCGGCCGTGCGCGCCTGGTGGAAGGCCAAGGCGGACGAGATCTACACGCTGATCCCGGACTTCGGTGGCTTGCTCGTCAAGGCCAATTCCGAGGGCCAGCCGGGGCCCCAGGACTATGGCCGCGACCATGCCGACGGCGCCAACATGCTGGCCGAGGCGCTCAAGCCGCATGGCGGCCTCGTCATGTGGCGGGCCTTCGTCTACTCGCCGGATGCGAGCGACCGGGCGGCCCAGGGCCATGCCGAGTTCCAGCCGCTGGACGGCCGATTCGCGGACAACGTCATCGTGCAGGTCAAGAACGGGGCCATCGACTTCCAGCCCCGCGAGCCCTTCCACCCGCTGTTCGGCGCGATGCCCCGGACGCCGCTGGCGCTGGAGCTGCAGATCACCAAGGAGTACCTGGGCTTCTCCACCCACCTTGTCTACCTGGGCCCGCTGTTCGAGGAGGTGCTGCGCGCCGACACGCGCGCGAAGCCCGAGGGCGCGACGGTGGCGGCGCGGGTGGTGGCGATGGCCGGCGTCGCCAACATCGGCAGTGACCGCAACTGGTGCGGCTCGCACTTCGACTGCGCCAACTGGTACGCCTTCGGCCGCATGGCCTGGGACCCGGGCCTGGCGTCAGGCGACGTGGCCCGCGAATGGGCGCGGCAGACCTTCAGCAGCGCGCCGCGCGCCGTAGACACCATCGCCACGATGATGACGGCGTCGCGCGAGATGGTGGTCGACTACATGACGCCGCTGGGCCTGCACCACCTGATGGGCACCGGCCACCACCACGGCCCCGCACCCTGGGTGGACAACCTGGAGCGGGCCGACTGGAACCCGGTCTACTTCCATCGCGCCGGCCGTGACGGCATAGGCTTCGACCGCTCGCCGCGCGGCAGCAACGCCGTGGCGCAGTACACGCCCGACTGGGCGGCGCGCCTGGCCCGGCCGCAGACCACGCCCGAGGCCTGGCTGCTGTGGTTCCACCATCTGCCGTGGGACCATGGGATGGCCTCGGGCCGAACGCTGTGGGCCGAGCTGGTTGCCCACTACGACCGCGGTGTCGCCGGCGTGGGCGCCCTGCGCGCGCAATGGGCCGGCCTGCGCGGCGACATCGACGCCCGGCGCCACGCAGAGGTGGCGGCCTACCTGGCCGTGCAGGAGCAGGAGGCGCTGTGGTGGCGCGATGCCTGCATCGCCTACTTCCAGTCCGTGTCGGGCCTGTCGCTGCCGGCGGGCGTGCGGCCCCCGGCGCAGCCACTGGAGGCCTACAAGGCGCTGCGTTTCAATTTCGCCCCGGGACGTGGCGGTTGAGGTGTCTACAAATATGATTGCGCAAACAACCACACCACCACCAGAGGGACCCCTTTGAAGCCAACCGCACGTGCTGGACGCAGCACCAAGGTCGCCACCATTGCCGATGTGGCCAAGCTGGCCGGGGTGTCGCCCATGACGGTGTCGCGGGTCATCAACGGTGAGCAGAACGTGCGCCCGGGCACGCGCGAGAAGGTGCAGGCCGCCGTCGCCGAGCTGAACTACATGCCCAACCAGGCGGCGCGCCACCTTGCCGGCTCCGAGCCCATACGCATCGGCATGCTCTACATCGACCCGAGCGCCGGCTATCTGAACGAGTTCCTCATCGGCCTCCTGAACAAGGCCAGCCTGCGCCATGTGCAGTTGGTCGTGCAGCGCTGCGACGCCCCGCGCGACGGCGAAGAGAAGCCCGTGGCCGAGATGATCGCCAACGGCATCGACGGACTGATCCTGCCGCCGCCGTTCTGCGATTCGCAGCCGCTGCTCAAGCTCATCGCCGAGACCGACACGCCGGCCGTCGTCGTGTCCAGCGGCGTGCCGCCCGCAAGCCTCTGCGCCGTCGGCATCGACGACTACCAGGCCGCCTACGAGATGACGCGTCACCTGCTGAACCTGGGCCACCATCGCCTGGGCTTCATCATCGGCGACCCCTACCAGAGCAGCAGCGCGCGCCGACTCGCCGGCTTCCACGCGGCGATGGCCGATGCGGGCCTGAACATCGAGGAGGAGGAGGTCGTCGCCCAGGGCATGTTCACCTACCGCTCCGGCCTGGACGCGGCCGAGGTCCTGCTGTCGCAGGAGCGTCGCCCGACGGCCATCTTCGCGAGCAATGACGACATGGCCGCGGCCACCGTCGCCATCGCCCACCGCCTGGGCCTGGACGTGCCCAGCGACCTGACCGTCGTCGGCTTCGACGATGCGCCGCTGGCGACGACGATCTGGCCCGAACTGACCACCGTGCGCCAGCCCATCATGGAGATGGCCGGCGCCGCGGTGGACCTGCTGGTGCGCCACATCCGCGCGCGCCGCACCGGAGAGCCTCTGCCCTGCGAGCATGAGCTCAAGGACTTCGAACTGGTCCGACGCCAGTCCGACGCCGCACCACGCCTGCGCCCCCCCTCGCGCATCGGCGGCGCAGCCTGACCGCGGCCCGTCGAGGGCCTTTTTCATGACGCCACTCTCTGCCCCCCGCTTCAAGCGCCTCCTCCTCACCGGCGCCGCCGGCAACCTGGGCCGCGTGCTGCGGCCGCGCATGAAGCGCTACTGCGACGTGCTGCGCCTGTCCGACATCGCCCCCATGGACCCGGCCGGCGCCGGCGAGGAGGTGGTGCAGGCGCCGCTGCAAGACCTGGCCGCGATGCAGGCACTGCTGAAGGATGTGGACGGCGTGCTGCACTTCGGCGGCGTCTCCGTCGAGAAGCCCTTTGACGTCGTGCTGCCCGCCAACATCGTCGGTGCCTACAACGTCTACGAGGCGGCGCGCCAGCGTGGTGTCAAGCGCATCGTCTTCGCCAGCTCCCACCACGTGATCGGCTTCTACAGCCAGGGCGAGACGCTGACGCCGCAGTCCGCGCCGCGACCGGACAGCTATTACGGCCTGTCCAAGGCCTTCGGCGAGAACCTGGCGCAGTTCTATTTCGACCGCTACGGCATGGAGACGGTGTCGCTGCGCATAGGCTCCAGCTGGCCCATGCCGGCGGACCGCCGCATGCTGTCGAGCTGGCTCAGCTACGACGACCTGGAGCGCCTCGTCGTCGCCGCCTTGAGCGCGCCGATCGTCGGCCACAGCGTCATCTACGGCGTGAGCGACAACCGCTCGACCTGGTGGGACAACAGCATGTCCAGGCACATCGGCTTCCGGCCCGAGGACAGCTCCGAGCGCTGGCGCGCCGAGCTCGAAGCCGTCCAGCCCTACGTGGACCCCAGCCGCCCCGAGCTGCGCTGCCAGGGCGGCCAGTTCGTCACGCAGGGCCCCTTCGAGAAAGCCCCCGAATGAAGATCGCCTTCACGCCCAACGCGCGTCGCCCCGACCCGGCCATCGAGGTGCTGGACGAGGCCTTCCTGCCGCTGCGCCTGTTCGCCGCCGGCGTCGAGCAGCTCGCCACCGACCTGGCCTGGGCCGAGGGGCCGGTGTGGTTCGGCGACGGCCGCTATCTGCTGGTCTCCGACATCCCCAACAACCGCATCCTGCGCTGGGACGAGACGACGGGCGCCGTCAGCGAGTTCCGCAAGCCGAGCAACAACGCCAACGGCCATGTGCGCGATGCCTCTGGCCGCCTCGTCAGCTGCGAGCACCTGACGCGGCGCATCACGCGCACCGAGTACGACGGTCGCGTCACCGTGCTGGCAGACCGTCATGAGGGCCGGCGCCTGAACTCTCCCAACGACATCACCTGCGCCGCCGATGGCAGCCTGTGGTTCAGCGATCCGCTGTTCGGCATCGCCAGCGACTTCGAGGGCGAGAAGGCCGAGTCGGAGCTGGCCCAGGGCGTCTACCGCATCGATGGCGCGACGGGCGCGCTGACGCTGCAGCTCGACGACCTGCAAGGCCCCAACGGCCTGGCCTTCAGCCCGGACGGCCGCGTGCTCTACGTCATCGAAAGCCGCGCGCGGCCGCATCGGCTGATCTGGGCCTACGACGTGGACGGCGCCCGCCTGGGCAACAAGCGCCTGCTCATCGACGCCGGCGGCCCGGGCGCCTTCGACGGCATGGCCGTGGACGTGCAGGGCAACCTCTGGTGCGGCTTCGGCAGCGACGGCAGCGCGGGCGCCGACCCGTCCCGGCTGGACGGGGTGCGCGTCTACAGCGCCGAGGGCAAGGCCCTGGCCCACATCCACCTGCCCGAGCGCTGCGCCAACCTCTGCTTCGGTGGCGCCAAGGGCAACCGCCTGTTCATGGCGAGCACGCATTCGCTGTACGCGCTGTATGTGAACACGCGAGGCGCAGTGGCCTGAGGCCTGCCTGCCGCTCAGGCCGTGAGGTGGTGCCAGGTGGCCTTGTCTTCGAGGAAGTAGTCCTTGGCCGGCGGCTCGACGGCCTCGCCTTCGAAGAGACCGGCGGGGAACCCGCAGGCCTTGGGCATGCGCGCGTCCAGCGTGTAAACATGCGAGCCGCAGGTCCTGCAGAAGGCGCGCTGCAGGTTGGCGGTCGGGTTGAAGCGGGTGAGTCCGTCGGGGTTGTCGATGACGACTTGTTCGTGCGGCGCCGTGATCCAGGTGGTGAAGGCGGCGCCGCTCAGGCGGCGGCATTCTCCGCAGTGGCAGTTGACCGGGCGGCCCAGGGGGCGTGGTGCCGTGACGGATACGGCACCACAGAAGCAGGAACCACGCGCGAGCTGGGTCATGGGCAGGCGGGCATTCGTAGAGGTGGTGCCGGGCACTATGCCCGTTCGACGTTGCGCCAACCGAAAGTCAGACCCCGCAGGGCAGGGCGTCTAGGCCTGCCACACCGCATAGCCCGCCTCGCGCAGACCGATGGCCAGTTCCACCTCCATCTCGCAGGCCGCGGCATAGGGCATGGGGTTGTAGACCTCGTAGAGCTCCGGCAGCAGGCGCACGCCGTACTTCAGCACGAAGCGGTTGGCCTGCACGCCGGCCATGTGGCGGTCGAATCGCAGGTCGGGGTCCAGGCCGGTCATGCCGACGTAGACGCAGGGCTTGACGATGTCGTGCTGCGGGTTGGCCTTGCGGAACGCGGGCTCGTTCCATACGCGCTCCGACAGCAGCACGACATAGACATGGTGGTGGCTGCGGGCGGGACGGCGTGGCATGAGGGCCGGATTGTCGGCCGGGTGTGCAAAGAAACGCGACTGCCCGTCAACCGTGCCGGTGTCGGCCCGTTCTAGGAACACCGGCGGCGAATACCGCCACTTCCACAACGGCAAGACCACCATGACCACGCTGACACTCACCTTCAACGGCCCTCCCAGCCAGGCTCGCCAGGCGCTGGGCGGGCTGCTGCAGCGCTTTCGCTCGGCCTACTTCGTCGAGCGCGGCAACAACGAATACGCGGTGACGGCCGACGACGCGACCGCGGCGGAACTCGCCAAGCAGCCGCTGTGGTCGGCACAGGCGCAGCGCTGAGCGCTGCCGGCCCGCGCGCCGACCCCAGTCGGCCGCCAGCGACAGGGTGCGGGCATCGCGCGCCAGCCGCCGGCGGCCGTCCGCCTGCCGGCGACAGACCATGAGGCGGTGGCCGGCCAGCCGCGTGGGGGCTCCGCCAGCCCGCGGCGTCACGGATAGCGACTCCCGGCAGCGCGTGTACGCCATGTCGCCCAGGACGACGATCTCCTGAGACTCGCTGCGGCAATCGATCAGCCTGTCCCGGCGGGTGCGGCCGAAGGCGTCGATGCAGCCGCCCCGGCCCAGGGCCCCCCGGCCCCGATTGAGAAACACCATGTCGCCCGTCGGCGACGCGAGCAGGCGGGCCGGGTCGCCCGCGTTCACGGCAACTGTTCGGCTGACGTGCGGGTCGCGCAGGGTCCGTGCATCGGATGGCATGGGCGGCTCCGTTCCGTGAACGCGCGTCGTCAGTCGTTGCGTCACGGCGTGTCCACGACGCCGCGACAGGGCAGGCTGGCGCCCGTCGACGGCGGCGCCACCGTCGCGGCGGAGATGCCGCCAGGGCGTCCGGCTCGTCGACGCGCCGCCGCGCCAGTTCATCGTCGCCCGGCGGCGCGTTGCAGCGCCCGGCGTGCAGATCGTGCCTTCCGGCTTCGAGCTTGGCGGCCATCGTCCATGAAGCGCTCCAGGTCAAGCGCGGTCAGGTCGAGATGGCCCGGGCTGTCGAAGCAGTCCTGGGCGCGCAGCCGCCCTATCGCCGGCGCCCCCCCAGCGGCTTCGGTGGCCCGCCGGTGCCACAGGTCAGGGACGGGATGGCGTTGCTGCGCCAGACGTGGCCCGGCTGCGGCCCGGTCGACATCGGCTGGAAGGGAAGTGCTGTGTGCCTGCGTCGTGCGAAAGGCGGGCCGGAAGGGCGCTCGGCCCGTGGGAAATTGTGAGCGTTACCCAGGAGGCCGCCAAGCCGCCGTGCCCTGAACGCGCTTTCGGGCGACATGACGAACGTAACTCAGGGGCTACCCTTGTTGACGCTCCGAGAGTGGCCACGTAAATTCAAATGTGCGCGCTACCATTTTGTAGTGAAGCGTCATAAAACCAAACAGGAGACGAGATGAGCAAGAGCTATTCGCGGCCTAGCGGTCGCACCCGCCTGAACGGACAGCTGGCCCTGGGCACCACGCTGCTGGCGGGCCTGATCGCGCAGGCCTACGCGCAGACGCCGGCGCAGCCGTCCAAGGAGCAGCTGGACACCGTCGTCGTCACCGGCATCCGCGCGTCGCTGGAAAGCTCGGCCAACGCGAAGAAGAACGCGGTGGGCTTCATCGACTCGATCAGTGCCGAGGACATGGGCAAGTTCCCGGACAGCAATATTGCAGAGTCCATCTCGCGCATCCCCGGCGTCACGCTGACGCGCGAAATCACCGGCGAGGGCCTGCAGATCCAGATCCGCGGCCTGGGCACCAACTTCACGCGCATCCTGCTCAATGGTGCGCCCGTGGCCTCTGCCTCGACCGGCCGGGTCGACTCGGGCAGCGCCAACCGTGAAGTCGACATGGACTTCCTGCCCGGCGAACTCTTCAGCCGCGTGACCGTCATCAAGAGCCCCACCGCCTCCATGCTGGAGGGTGGCGCCGCCGGTATCGTCGACATGCGCAGCGCCCGTCCCTTCGACCGAAAGGGCTTCCGCAGCGCCTTCACGCTGACCGGCACCAAGAACCAGCAGGCCGACAAATGGGGCAACCGCGGCTCGGCCCTGGTCAGCAACACCTGGGACAACACCTTCGGCGTGCTGGCCGGCGTGGCCTGGGCGACCAACAAGGTCAAGACCACCGGCTTCGAGTCCATCGGCTGGACCAACGCCAACCTGCTGGCCACGCAGAGCAGCAGCCCCACGCGCAACAACACCGGCGGCGGCAACTGGACCATCCCCACCAGCGTGCCCGCCAACGCCGGCAACGGCCTGACGACCGGCGCCGTCATCGACGAGGCCTTCCTGCTGGCCAAGAACCCCGGCCTGAGCATCACGCAGATCGACAACGCCCTCATCCCGCGCCTGGGCCGTGCCATGGTGGCCGAGGGCAGCCGCGACCGCCAGAACGCCATCCTGTCGGTCGAGGCCCGCCCCAACAGCTCGGTGCAGCTCTACGTCGACGCCATCTACGGCCACAAGAAGAACGAGTTCGAGCGCAGTGACATGAACTGGGTGGGCCGCAACGGCTCGGCCATCCCCATCAACATGCAGGTGGACCGCAGCGACTGCAGCAACGGCTGCGTCGTCACCAAGGGCACCTTCGCCAACTCGCAGTACTTCCTCGAGTACCGGCCCTATGTCGAGGACACCAAGTTCCAGAGCATCAACCCCGGCCTCAAGCTGAAGATCACCGACGCGATCGGCGTCGACGTGCAAGCGAACGCGACGCGCAGCAACTTCCACCGCCAGTCGCCCACGGTGCTGTTCCAGACCGTGCTGGGCTCGGGCATCACGACCGAGTACGACAACACCAGCGGCGTCCCCATCCTGAAGGCCACCAACACCCTCACCGGCGCGACGGACATCCTGAACACGCCCAGCGCCTTCGGCTGGAACGGTGGCCGCGTCAACGTGCAGGAGGAAAAGCGCCAGGTCCGCACCTCGGGCCTGCGCGGCGCCATCGACATCGACGCCGACGTCGTCGACATCAAGTTCGGAGGCGCCTACGACAACGTGTCGCGCCGCATCGAGTCGCTGAACAACGACAACTACTGGTCCAACATCGTCTGCGGCCGCAACCTCAACGTCTTCCTGCCCGGACCCAACACGACCAACAAGAACGGCTGCAATGGCACCGGCACCGCCGGCTCGGCCGCGGCCGACTACCCCGGCTACGGCACCGGCTACACGGCCGGCGCGACGACGCCGCTGCAGTACCTGGGCTCGGCCATCCCGAACTCGGCCGTGCCGGGCTATCTGTCGGCCAACTCGCGCGGCTTCGTCGCGCTGGACTGGGCCCGCTTTGCCAAGGACTCCAACTACGCCGCCGCCCACGAGACCGCCGTGCCCGGCACCGGCGGCACCAACACCGGCGTGAACCCGGGCTTCTTCCAGGAGAAGGTGACGTCGATCTTCACCGAGGTGAACGGCGAGACCAAGCTGCTCGGCAACAACCTGCGCTACAACGCCGGCATGCGTTTCGCCACGACCGAGCAGACCTTCGCGTCGCTCAGCACGCCGGCCGATCCGCGCAACACCACGCTGGCCGACGGCGGCCGCTACCCGACGCCGGTGGTGGAAAGCCTGACGACGACGACCTACAGCAACTTCCTGCCGTCCGGCAGCCTGGCCTACAACATCCGTCCCGACCTGCTGGCCCGGGCCTCTATGTCCAAGACCATCACGCGCGCCGATCCCACGTCGCTGCGCGCGCTGACGGCCAGCTTCACCGACCCGTCGGCGCAGAACGGCACGCTGACCAACCCGGACCTCAAGCCCTACCAGTCCAAGAACACCGACCTGGGCATCGAGTGGTACACGGGCCGTGAGGGCTATGTCGCGCTGGCCTGGTTCAAGAAGAACATCACCGGCTTCACCGCAACCAAGACCTTCAACGTGCCGTTCGGCACCCTGAACCAGTACGGCATCAACTGGACCAACGGCCTGACCCGCGACCAGCGCACCAACCTCTACAAGAGCGCGGGCCTGCCCGTGCCGGCCGACCTGGATTCCCTGCCGTCCGCGGCCGACCTGGCCAAGATCAACGCGCTGCCCATCGTGCTGTCACAGACGCAGAACACGACGGACGCGCTGAACATCAAGGGCCTGGAGTTCACGGTGCAGCAGCCGCTGGACATGCTGACGTCCTACCTGAAGGGCTTCGGCGTCAGTGCCAACTACACCAAGGTCAAGCAGTCCGGCGCCAACGTGGCCATCGGCGTGCCGCCCTACACCTACAACCTGGCGGCCTACTACGAAGGTCGTTTCGGTGGCTTCCGCGTGACGAAGAACTTCACCAAGGGCACGCAGTCCAGCGGTACCGGCCAGAACGGCATCACGGCCGCTGCCTTCTACGGCATGGACTACGCCCAGGTGGACTTCACGTCCCGCCTGAACCTCGGCGAGATCATGGGCGCGGCCATCGGCTGGAAGAAGGACCTGCAGGCCACCTTCGACGTCTTCAACCTGACCCGCGCGTCGCAGCGCACGAACTTCCAGTTCGCCAACGCGCCGTACGCGATCTACGAGCCGGGCCGCACCTACCAGATCGGTCTGCGGGCCAGCTTCTGATCGAGGAAGCCTGTGTCTGCGCCAGTGGTCCGGGTGTGGCCCGCTGGCGGTTTGGTGAGGGTGCCCGCCGGCCGCAGGCGGGGCCCTCACCTCTTTCTTTGTGTCCCCGCCGGTGCGTGCTTGCCGAGCGGCCGGATCAGCAGGCAGACGACCAGCGTCGTGCCGATCAGCACATTGCCCACCCAGGGGAAATGCTCCAGCCGCCCGTCCGGCGCGATCGTCACGATGTGGCCGGATACCAGCGCGGCCAGCCCGCCGGCGAGCTGTTGCAGCGCCGCGTTGATGGCCGTGAAGGCGCCGCGCTGCTCGGGTGCCGGGATGCCTGCGACGATGACCTGCCAGGGCACCATGCGCGAGAAGATGCCGGCAAACATGACGACGTTGATGACGATCAGCAGGATCAGCGGCGACGGTCCCAGCCGCGTGTAGAGGGCCACCATTGCGACGGTGATGGCGCTGCCCGTGTAGAACACCGGCAACGGCCCGAGGCGGTCGGCCAGGCGCCCCACCAGCGGCGCGACGAACAGCGTGCTGATGCCGGTGACGAGGTAGACCGCCGGCAACTGCTCCAGCGCGATGCCGACGTTGTGCACCGAGAAGGCGCTGGCGAAGGGCATGATCATGAAGCCGCCCGTCGTCAGCAGCGCCGTGACGAAGAAGGCGTGCAGGTGGCGGCGCCGGGCGACCGTGTGCCACAGGTGGGCGAAGGCGCCGCGGTCGGTCTGCAGGCTCAAGTGGGCATCCACCGGTTTCATGCGCCAGGCGATCAGCAGGCCGCCGACGGCGCCGAAGGCCGCCAGCGCGAGGAAGGGTGCGTGCCAGTCCCAATGCGTGGCGAGATACAGGCCGAAGGGCAGGCCCAGCACCTGGCTGGCCGCGAAGCCGCCCTGCAGCAGGCCCATGACGCGGCCGCGCAGCGCGGGCTCGAACAGGTCCGCGGCGATGGCCATGACGATGGAGCCGATGACGCCGCCGAACAGGCCCGTGACGATGCGCGCCAGCAGCAGCGACTCGAAGCTCGTCGCCAGGCCGCACCACAGCGTGCCGAGCAGGAAGCCGCCGTAGAAGAACAGCAGCAGCCGCTTGCGGTCGAAGCGGTCGGCGAAGCCGGCCGTCAGGATGCCGGAGACGCCGGCGCTGAAGGCATAGGCCGACACGACGAGGCCGAACTGCTGGGCCGTCATCGACAGGCCCGGCATGATCATCGCGCCCAGCGGCGACATGATCATGAAGTCCAGGATGACGGCGAACTGCAGCAGCGTCAGCAGCCCCGTCGCGAAGCGCTGGTAGGGGGTGAAGGCGGGCGGGGTGAGGGTGGCTTCTGGCATGGGCCGGGAGTGTGCGTCAACGCGCGCCAGGGCGTGGCAGCAGGCCGAAGGCCGCCATGGGGTCTCGTCCTACGCGATGTCGCGTCGCCGGCTCACGAGCACCGTGCCGCAGCGGCGCCAGAGTGGCTCCATCCTCGACTGCGGAGCCCCAACATGACGACCGCGACAGACTGCGGGCCCGGATCGCGGGGCAGGCTCCAGGCGCCGGAGGCCGAGATCCTGATCTGCGTCGTCGGCACGGCCGAGGTGATGCGCTGCGCCGAGGCCGACCTGGAGGAACTGGCCGGCGACCGCCATGTCCACCGGCTGGACTGGCGCCTGGACGACGAATTCGGCGAGCCGCCGGCGGCGGCCGACTGGGCGGACGGCCTCATCGTGCTGAACTCGGATGCCTGGGCTGCACCTACCGGCTGCGCCAAGCTGCAGGCCCTGCTGAAGATGGCCTGGCGTTGTGGCCGCACCGTGGCGTTGTGCGGCGATGCGCTGGGCTCCCTGGGCACGCTGGGCTTCCCGGCCGACGTGCCCGCCGAGGCGGAGGGGCTGTTCCTGTGTCCGCAGGGGCCTTGCGGGGCGATGCTGCGCGAGTTCCTCGACGCCGTGCACGAGCAGCCGCACCGCGGCCGCTGAACTCGCGCGGCGCCCGCTATCGGCGCAACAGGCCCACCACCAGGCTGACGACGGCCAGGACGACGAAGCCGTAGAACAGCAGCTGGGCGATGCCCGCCGCACTGGCGGCGATGCCGCCGAAACCGAACAGGGCGGCCACGAGGGCGATGACGAAGAAGACGATGGCGTAACGCAGCATGGGGTTCTCCTTGGGTTGGGGGGCTTGGCCAATCTAAGGCGCGACCCGGGATGGGTGTGCCGGCTCCGGCCTCGCCGCGGGGTAGGCGGGCGCTGACGCTGCGTCGCAGCTGACCGGGGGCAGGTTCTCGCCGGGGTCGACGAAGGCCAGCAGCGCGGCGGGCGGCGCCAGCGCGCCCAGCGCGACGGCTGCGATGGCCTTGCCGCCCAGTGCGCGGCCTTCAAGGGTCACATGCGGGGCGCCCAGGCGGCCCTGCACGCGCACCGGCGAGCGCAGCGTCAGCGGCGAGAAGCTCTTGGGCCGGGCGACGACGCGCAGGTCCAGCGTCTCGTCGGCCAGGCTGATGCGGCCGTCGATGTCGATGCGGCTGTCGCGGTTGTCGATGACGGCCGAGCGCGGCCGCAGCACACCGGCCCTGAAGCCGCCGTCCAGGCGCGCGCAGTTCAACGGCTGCTTGCGATCGCCGCGCAGCAACACGCCCAGGCCCTGGGCCAGGTCCAGCTCGGCGGCCTCGGTCAGCAGCCGGGAGAGGTTGCCGCCGTCCAGCTGCAGGTGCAGGGGGCCGTCCAGGCTGCCCAGCAACTCGGCCGGGCTGCGGCCTCGGCCCTGCACGTCCATGTCGGCGCGCAGCCGGCCGCTCAGCGGGTCCGGTGCCAGCCGGCGGGTCTGGACCCTGAGCCATTGCTCGACGGCCATGCCGCGCACGCCCAGGGCCATCCGCCACTGGGGCGGGCTGGGGCGGGTGTCCAGCCGCGCCGAACCCGAGGCCTCTCCGCCCGCGATGCCGGCACTGAGGCCCCGCAGGCTCAGCAGGCCGTCCTCCAGCACCAGGCTGGCATTCACGGGCGCCAGTGGCGCCAGGCGTGCGCTGCCCAGGTCCAGCTGGCTCAGGGCCACGGCCACGCGGGCGTCCATCATGCGCAGCGAGGGCAGGTCCCAGGGCCGGTCGGGCAGCACGCGGCCGGGGCGGCTGGGCGGCGTGTCCGTGCCGAAGGCCGGGCCGAGGTCGGCCAGGCGCAGCGGGCCGCCGCGCAGCAGGCCGCTGAGCAGGGGCCGGGACGGGCGGGTGTCGACCGCGAAGTCGCCGCCCAGCTGGCTGCGGCCTATGCGCGCCCGGGCGCCGTCCAGCTGCCAGACACCCGCCGCGTGCCGCAGCCGCCCGCTCAGCACCAGCGGCGGCGTGTTGGGCAGCGTGAGGTTGAAGGGCCGGCCGATGTCGGCCAGCGAGTCGCCGCGCACCTGCAGCTGGCCGTCCAGCGCGCGGGCATCCAGCAGCGAGGCGGCACTGCCGGCAAAGCTCAGGCGGCCGTTGCGCTGGGTCAGCTCGGCACTGAGCTGCACCGGCGGCAGGCCGGCCTCCGCGGGTGCCAGCAGCGCCAGGCCCGCGCCGGCCTCGGCCCTGAGCGCGAGCTGCTGGCCGCGCAGCCTGCCCTGCAGCGTCGCCGTCCAGCGGCCGTCGGCCTGGGTGGCGAAGCGGGCGTCGCCCTGCAGCTGCAGCGGCGCGTCGTCCAGATGGGCCACGCCCTGGCGTATGACGAGGTGGTCGATGCGCGGCAGCTCGGTCGGCTCGTGGCGCTCGCCGCCGGGCTGCAGGGGCCAGGCGGTGCGGCCGGCAGCGTCGCGCTGCCAGTTCAGCAGCAGCTCGTCGGCCTGCACGCGGCGCAGCCGCAGCGGCGCGCCTTGCCGCCAGGCCCAGAGGTCGCGCCACTGCCAGTTCAGCTGCAGGCCCCGGGCGTCGGCCAGCGCCTCGCCCTGGCTGCCGGTGACGCGCAGCCGCGCGGCCTCGAGGCTGGGGGTGAGCAGCAGGTGCAGTCTTGAGTCGCCCGCCATGTCCAGGCCGTGTCCGGCCCTGGCGGCCAGCCAGGGCGCGAGGCCGGGCCAGCCGGCGCCCTCCATGGCGGACCCGGCGGCAAGGACGGCCAGCACGACGGCGCCGACGGTCTTGGCGGCGACTTTCATGCATCCATGCTGGGGGCCACCCGACGCGGCGGGCGTGGGACGGGCGCGCCCGCGCGCGTAGGACTGGGCCTGTGGCGCGCGTCCCGCCCTGGGTGAATTCCCGACCGTTCGGTCGGCAAATCGTCGATACCATGGCAGGCTCACACCAAGCGCCGCCATGGACTTCACGATCGCCGCCATCCTGGGCCTTGACGGCCTGACCAACGGGGCCATCTATGCCCTTGTCGCCCTTGCATTGGTGCTGGTGTTCTCGGTCACCCGCATCATCTTCATCCCGCAGGGCGAGTTCGTCGCCTTCGGCGCGCTGACGCTGGCTTCGCTGCAGATGGGCAAGGTGCCCGGCACGGTCTGGCTGCTGCTGCTGCTGGCCGTGGCCGCGGCCTTGCTGGACCTGGTGCAAGGCCTGCGCGAGCGCCGGGCCGCGGCCAGGATCGCCATGGGCCTGCTGAAGACGCTGGGCTTCCCGGTCGCCGTGGCCTGGCTCATGCCGCTGCTGGTGGCACACCAGCCCGCGCTGTGGCTGCAGGTGCTGCTGACGCTGGCCATCGTCACGGCGATGGGGCCGCTGCTGTACCGGCTGGCCTACCGCGCGTTGTCCAGCGCCAGCGTGCTGACGCTGCTCATCGTCTCGGTCGGCGTGCACTTCGCGCTGACCGGCATCGGCCTCGTGTTCTTTGGCGCCGAGGGCTACCGCACGCCGGCGTTCTGGGAGGCACGCTTCGACGTCGGCCCGCTGAGCCTGACCGGCCAGACGCTGATCATCTTCGGTGCGTCCGTCGCGCTGATCGTCGCGATGTTCGTGTTCTTCGAGCGCACGCTGACCGGCAAGGCGCTGCGCGCCACGTCGGTCAACCGCACCGGTGCGCGGCTGATGGGCATCTCGGGCGACGCGGCCGGCAGCTTGAGCTTCACGCTGGCGGCCTTCATCGGCGCGCTGTCGGGCCTGCTGATCTCGCCGTCGACGACCATCTATTACGACACCGGCTTCCTGATCGGCCTGAAGGGTTTCGTCGCCGCGGTCTTCGGCGGCCTGGCCAGCTTCCCGATGGCGCTCGCCGGCGCCATCGGCGTGGGCCTCATCGAGAGCTTCGGCTCGTTCTACGCGAGCGCGTTCAAGGAGGTCATCGTGTTCACGGTCATCCTCCCCGTGCTGTTGTGGCGGTCCTTCGTCGACCCGCACCACGAGGAGCACTGAGATGACGCGTACCCATCTGACCATCGCGGCCGCGGCCGTGCTGCTCGTCCTGCCCTTCGTGCCGGTGCCGGACTTCTGGATCACGCAGCTCAACTACATCGGCCTGTTCTCCCTCGTCGTCCTGGGCCTGGTGCTGCTGACCGGCGTCGGCGGCCTGACGTCCTTCGGCCAGGCGGCCTTCGCCGGCGTGGGTGCCTATGCCACCGGCTACATGACCGTGGCGATGGGCCTGTCGCCCTGGCTGGGCCTCGTCGTCGGCCTCGGCGTCACGCTGGTGCTGGCGCTGGTCATCGGCCTGCTGACGCTGCGCATGTCGGGCCACTATCTGCCGCTGGCGACCATCTGCTGGTGCCTGGCGCTGTACTACCTCGTCGGCAACCTGGAGCCCCTGGGCAAGTACGACGGCCTGCTGGGCCTGCCGGCTGTCCAGCTGGGCGATTTCAGCTTCCAGAGCGAGCGTCGCATCTACCTGCTGATCTGGGGCGCTGCGCTGCTGGCGGCGATCGGTGTCACGCGGCTGCTGGACTCGCGGCCCGGCCGCATCATGCGCGCGCTCAACACCAACCGCGGCGGCGGCGCGACGATGCCCGAGGCCATGGGCGCATCCACCTTCCGCTACAAGCTGGTGATGTTCGTCGTGGCGGCGCTGCTGGCGTCGGTGTCTGGCTGGCTCTATGCGCACATGCAGCGCAGCGTGAACCCGTCGCCCTTCGGCATCAAGTTCGGCATCGAGTACCTGTTCATGGCCGTGCTCGGTGGCATCGGCACCGTCGGCGGCGCCTTCACCGGCGCGGCGCTGGTGAAGCTGTCCGAGGACCAGCTCAAGGTCTGGCTGCCGATGATCTTCGGCGGCTCGGGCAACTACGAAATCATCGTCTTCGGCGTCGTGCTGGTGCTGGTGCTGCGCTTCGCGCCGGACGGGCTGTGGCCGCTGATCGCCCGCTGGCTGCCGGCGCGTGGCATGCGTCCGGTCGACGAGGGCGCGCCGCGCCTGGGCTCGCGCAGCCACCCTGAGCGCGGCGCGGCGCTGCTGGACGTGCGCAGGATCCGCAAGCAGTTCGGCGGGCTGGTGGCCGTCAACGACATCAGCTTCGCGATCCGCGCCGGCGACATCGTCGGCCTCATCGGCCCCAACGGCGCGGGCAAGAGCACGACCTTCAACCTCGTCTCCGGCGTGCTGCCGCTGACGTCGGGCGAGGTCGAGCTGCTGGGCCAGCGCGTGGACGGGCGCGGCAGCCGCGACATCGCGCGCGCCGGCCTGTCGCGCACCTTCCAGCACGTGAAGCTCGTGCCCGACATGACGGTGCTGCAGAACGTAGCTTTGGGCTGCTACCTGCGCACCAGGAGCGGTACGGTCGCCGCGATGCTGGGTCTGGACCGCGCCGAGGAGGCCTTGGCACGCGCCGAGGCGATGCGCCAGCTGCGTCGCATCGGCCTGGCCGAGCAGGCGCACGAGCTGGCCGGCAACCTGGCGCTCGGCCCGCAGCGCCTGGTCGAGATCGCGCGCGCGCTGGCCAGCGACCCTTCGCTGCTGTTGCTTGACGAGCCCGCCGCCGGCCTGCGCCACAAGGAGAAGGAAGCCCTCGCCGAGGTGCTGAAGCAGTTGAAGGCCGAGGGCCTGTCGCTGCTGCTCGTCGAGCACGACATGGACTTCGTCATGAAGCTGACCGACCGCATCGTCGTCATGGAATTCGGCCGCTACCTGATGGACGGTACGCCCGCCGAGGTGCAGGCGAGCCCCGCCGTGCGCGCGGCCTATTTGGGGGCCGACGAATGAGCGCGCTGCTGGAGGTCAAGGACCTGCATGCCGGCTACGGCCGCGCTGAGGTGCTGCAGGGCCTGAGCTTCTCGGCCGCCGGGAAGACCGTCGTCACCGTCATCGGCCCCAATGGCGCCGGCAAGTCCACGTTGCTGGGCGCGCTGATGGGCCTGCTGCCGTCGCGCAGCGGCACGCTGCGCTTCGCGGGCGAGGACATCGCCCGGCTGACGCTGGAGGAGCGCGTGCTCGCCGGCCTGGCCCTGGTGCCCGAGAAGCGCGAGCTGTTCGGCACCATGACGGTGGAGGACAACCTGCTGCTGGGCGGCTGGCGCCCCAGGAAGCTGGGCGACCGGCTGTGGCGCGACGGCCTGGAGGGCGTCTACGCGCGCTTCCCGCGCCTGAAGGAGCGCCGCATGCAGGCGGCCGGCACGCTGTCCGGCGGCGAGCGCCAGATGCTGGCCCTGGGCCGCGCGTTGATGGGCCAGCCCAAGCTGCTGATGCTGGACGAGCCCAGCCTGGGCCTGGCGCCGCTGATCGTGCGCGAGATCTTCACCATCGTCGAGGACCTGCGCGCCACGGGCGTCAGCATCCTGCTCGTCGAACAGAACGCCCGCGCCGCGCTGCGCGTGGCCGACCACGCCTATGTGCTGGAGACCGGCGAGTTCGGATTGAGCGGACCGGCGGACCAGCTCGCGGCGGACCCGCGCGTCATCGAGACCTACCTCGGCGCAGGGCGCAAGGACTGAGCTTGGCGCCGGTCCTGCAGGCGCGCCGCGCCGACATCACGACGCTGGCGGTCGACGTCGTCGTCAACGCGGCGAATTCGTCGTTGCTGGGCGGCGGTGGCGTCGATGGCGCAATCCACCGTGCGGCCGGGCCGGAGCTGGTGCACGAATGCCGTTTGCTCGGCGGCTGCAGGACCGGCGATGCCAAGATCACGCATGGCTACCGCCTGTCGGCGGCGCACATCATCCACACGGTCGGTCCGGTCTGGCGCGGTGGCGCGCAGGGCGAGGCCGAACTGCTGGCGTCCTGCTATCGGCGCAGCCTGGCGCTGGCCGGCGGGCTGGGCGCGGCGTCGGTCGCGTTCCCGAGCATCAGCACCGGCATCTACGGCTATCCCATCGAGCAGGCCGCGCGCATCGCGGTGGCGACGGTGCAAGAGGCGGCCGCGGCTTGGCCCGGCTTGCGCGAGGTGATCTTCTGTTGCTTCTCGGCGCAAGACCTGCGGGTCTACGAAGCCGTGCTGGCCACCTGATGCGCGGGCGCGGTCAGGCGGCTGCGCGCGTCCATGCCAGCAGCTTGTTGTTGGCCGGCATGTCCAGCCGCTCCCGCAGGCGCAGGCCGGCAGCCGCAGCCTCGGCCGTCACGTCGGCCAGTCGCCGGATGCCCCAGTCCGGGTTGCGCGCGCGCAGGTCGGCGTCGAAGGCGAGGTTGCTCGGCGCGGTGGGTTCGTCGTCGATCAAGTAGGGCCCGTAGGTGATCAGCAGCCCACGCGGCGCCAGATGCCGCGCGGCGCCCCGCATCAGCGCGGCCGTGCAGGCCCAGGGCGCGATGTGGATCATGTTGGCGCAGTAGATCGCGTCGACCTGGGGCGGGGCCTGCGACCAGTCGGCATCGAGCACGTCCAGGAGGACGGGCTGGCGGACGTTGGCGATGCCTTCGCCCCACGCCGCGATCGACGCGAAGGCCGTGGCTTCCATGTCGCTGGGCTGCCATTGCCAGCCGGGCAGGCCGGCGCCCAGGAACGCCGCATGCTGGCCGGTGCCGCTGGCGATCTCCAGCAGCAGGCCGCTGGCCGGCAGCAGGCGCTGCAGGGCCGCCAGGATGGGCGGCCCGTTGCGCTCGGCGGCGGGGCTGTGGCGGCGTTGTTCGCCGTTCAAGCCAGCCGCCCGGCCTGGAAGTCGCGCACCGCCTGCACCAGCTCGGCCTCGGTGTTCATCACGAAGGGGCCGTACTGCGCGATGGGCTCGTTCAGCGGCCGGCCGGCGATGAGCAGCGCGCGCGTGGGGGCGTCGCCCGCCTGCAGGCGCACGCCGTCGCTGCCGGGCGTGTTGGCCAGGATGGCCATGCGGCCCGGCTGCACCGCGCAGCCCGACTCGAACTTCAGCCCGCCCTCGAAGACGTAGACGAAGGCGTTGAAGCCGGGTGGCAGCGGCTGCTCGAAGCGGGCGCCTGGCGCCAGGCTCAGGTCCAGGTAGAGGGGCTCGGTGTGCTCGCGCTGCACCGCGCCGGCCACGCCATGGCTTTCGCCGGCGATGACGCGCACCTTGACGCCGTCCCGCTCGAACTCGGGCACCTCGGCACCCGTGATGTCGCGGTACCAGGGCTCGCGCATCTTGTCCTTGGCCGGCAGGTTGAGCCAGAGCTGGAAGCCGGCCATGCGGCCCTCGTTCTGCTCGGGGGTCTCGCTGTGGATGACGCCGCGGCCGGCGGTCATCCACTGGACGCCGCCGTCGCTGATCAGGCCCTCGTGCCCGGCCGAGTCGCGATGGCGCATGCGGCCGTTGAGCATGTAGGTGATGGTCTCGAAGCCGCGGTGCGGATGGTCGGGGAAGCCGGCGATGTAGTCGTCCGGGTTGTCCGTGCCGAAGTGGTCCAGCATCAGGAAGGGATCCAGCCGGCGCTGCAGGTTGTTGGCCAGCACGCGGTTGAGCTTGACGCCGGCACCGTCGCTGGTCGGCTGACCGGCGACGAGGCGCTCGACCTCGCGCGGTTGATTCAGAAGGGGGGTGGCGACGGTGCTCATGGTGTTTCCTTAGGCTGCGAGCAGTTCGGTGATCTGGGCGCGGGCCGAGCTCAGGCCGCGGCCGGCGATCTCGGGGCCCATGTTCAGGCCCTCAGCGTAGATGAACTCCACGTCGGTCATGCCGAGGAAGGCCAGCACCGTGCGCAGATAGGGCACGACCTGGTCGGTGGGCTGATCGCGGTGGATGCCGCCGCGGGCGCTGACGACGTAGACCTTCTTGCCGGTGACGAGGCCGATGGGCCCCTGCTCGCCGTACTTGAACGTGACGCCGGCGCGGGCGATGGCGTCGATCCAGTTCTTCAGCTGGGCGCTGACGTTGAAGTTGATCATGGGCACGCCGATGACGACGGCGTCGGCAGCGAACAGCTCGGCGATGAGCTGGTCGTTCAGCGCGACGCGGGCGGCCTGCTCGGCGTTGCGCGCCTCGGCCGGCGTGAACAGCGCGCCGAGGGTGGCCTCGTCCAGCGCGGGCAGGGGGCTGACCGCGAAGTCGCGCACGGTGACGGTCGCGGCCGGGTGGGCGGCGCGCAGGCCGGCGGTCAGCTCATTGGCCAGGCGGGTGGACACCGAGCCCTGGTCGTCTTGCAGGCGACGGACGCTGGAGTTGATTTGCAGGATGTTCATACGGGTTCCTGGAGGGAGGGGTTGCGATGGAATGAACTCTAGAGTTGCGTCCATGCGTTCGGAAGCCGTTGGATTGCATAAGATTGTTCCGTCAATGGATCAATGAGGGCGATATGGAATCCGACGCCGACGATTTGCTGCTGTTTGCCCGCGTCATGGAGGCCGGCAGCTTCAGCCGCGCCGCGGAGCGCGTGCACTGGCCCAAGAGCACTGTCTCGCGGCGCATCGCGGCGCTGGAGGCGCGGCTCGGGGAGAAGCTGCTGCAGCGCAGTACGCGCAAGCTGTCGCTGACGGACTTCGGTGCAGGCGTGCTGGAACATGCGCGCGTCGTCGCCGCCGAGGTGGATGGCGCGCTGGCGCTGGCCCTGCACCGCCAGCGCAGGCCCAGCGGGCGGCTGCGCGTCAGCATGCCGGCGGACTTCGCCCAGCAGGTGGCCGCCGGCATGCTGGCCGAATTCGCGCGAAGCTACCCGGAGGTGCAACTGGAGCTGGACCTGACGCCCCGCCGCGTGGACCTGATCGGCGAGGGCTTCGACCTGGTCATCCGCATGGGCCAGCTGGACGAGGACAGCCAGCTCGCCGCGCGGCTGCTGACGACGACGCATTGGGGCCTGTACGCGTCGCCGGCCTACCTCGAGCGAGTCGGCGAGCCGTTGCTGCCGCAGGCACTGGACAGCATGCACGGGCTGATGCTGCTGACCCGCACCGGCGAGCCCGTGCCCTGGCAGCTCCAGCGCGAGGGCGCCGAGCCCTACCTTGTGCGGCCGGCACAGCGCACGCTGGCCAACGCTCCCAGCCTGCTTGCACAGCTGGCAGAGAGCGGCGTCGGCATCGCCGGCATCGACCGCCTCATGGTCCGCGATGCGCTGGCGCTTGGCCGCCTGCAGCGCCTGCTGCCGGACTGGCACCTGCCAGGCTCGAGTTGCTGGGCGGTGTTCCCGGAGCGGCGGCTGATGCCACTGCGCACCCGGGTGTTCCTGGAGGCGATGTCGGCCCTGCTGGCTACCTGCCCGGTGCCACCGGCCTGATGCCGTGGGCCCGGGTCAGTCGCCCTCGTTGCTGAAGGCAATCTCGACGGCGGCCTCGCGGGCCTTGCGCAACGGGGCGAAGCGCCATTGGCGCACGGCTTCCACGGCGGCGGTGCCCAGGCGCGAATGGCTGGCCTTGATGACCGCGGCCTGCCGGACCGAGCCATCGGGCGCGACGGTGAACTGCACCTGGGCGTAGCCGTTGCGGAAGCTGGTCTGCTGCAGCTGGCGCGGCATGGCGGGGTCGACCTTGGACAGCAGCTGCAGCGACTCCTCGGCCTGTTCCGGTGCGGCGGCTGGCGGCTCCATGGCCTGGGCCGCAGCGGCCATGGGCGCCGCGGGGGCGGGCGTCGGTGCGGCGGCGGCGAGCACGACGGGCTCGCGGTCGGGCTCGGGCTCGGGTTCGGGCCGAGCGGCGATGACGGGCGGCGGCGCCGCCGCGGTCGAGGCCGTCGCGGCCGGCGTGGCCACGGCGACCGGCGTGGGCCTGGGGGTGGCGGCCACGGGCGCCGACTTCTTCGGCGCGGGTGCCGGTGCGGGCTGCGGCCGGGGGGCGGGCTTGTCGGCGTGCAGCTTGATCCAGTGGAAGACCGCATCGGCGGCCTTCTGCGCGCGCTCCATGCCCTCGGCCTTGGGGGCGTCTTGCTGGGCGCCGGCGGGCTGGGCCAGCATCAGCAGGGCGCCCGCGATGGCGGGCAGGGCGAGCCCCAGGGCGGGGCGCGGTCCAGGCGTCATGACAGCTCCACAGAGACGGTTCGAGCCGGGGCGGGGGCACCCGGTCGAGCGGCGGACTCTAGTCAGGCTTGCCCAGCGCGTCAGTGGGGTTTGCCCCGCTCAAAGCAGAAATCAGAGCACTCCCGGCAAAGCGTCACGCTCAGGCCAGCAGGGCGCGGCAGCGCTTCTCGTGCTGCTGGATCTCGGCCAGCGTGACCTCGATGTCGTGACGCTGCTGCTCGAGCTGGTCGCGGTGCTGGGCCAGGATGGCCAGGAAGGCGCGCAACTGCGGCGCGGCGCTGGCCTGGCTGTCGTACATGTCGACCAGCTGCTTGATCTCCTGCAGCGCCAGCCCCAGGCGCTTGCCGCGCAGCGTCAGCTTGAGCCGCGTGCGGTCGCGCGGCGTGTAGACGCGGTTGCGGCCCTTGCGGCCGGGCTCCAGCAGGCCCATGTCCTCGTAGAAGCGGATGGCGCGGGGCGTGATGTCGAACTCGGCGGCGAGTTCCGTGATCGTGTACGTGGGCTGTGGGGCTTCGGTCGCGGCGGAGACAGGGCGGCGAGGGGGCATGGCTACACTCGATTGACGTAAACGTCAGTCTAAAACCAGTCGACCCCGCCATGGCCAACGCACGCGAATCCGAACTCCACTATCCCCTGGGCGATACCCTGCCCCAGCCCGGCGAGGCGCTGGACCTCGCACCCGGCGTGCGCTGGGTGCGCATGGGCCTGCCTTTTGCGCTGGACCACATCAACCTGTGGCTGCTGCGCGACCACCAGGATGGCCGCGAGGGCTGGACCATCGTCGACTGCGGCATCGCCAGCGATGACACGCGGGCCAACTGGGAAAAGGTGTTCGCCGAACGCCTGGATGGCCTGCCGGTGCTGCGCGTCATCGCAACGCACTTCCACCCCGATCACCTGGGCCTGGCCCACTGGCTGACGGAGAAATGGGGCTGCCGCCTCTGGATGAGCGCGACGGACTTCAACCTTGCGCGCCTGGCCAGCAGCTCGACGGTGGGCATGGGCGGCGCGTCGGCCGCGGCCTTCTTCGGCAGCCATGGACTGACCGATCCGGAGTCGCTGGACAAGATCCGCGCCCGCGCCGACTACTACCCCAAGATGGTGCCCGTGGTGCCGGCCAGCTTCCGGCGGTTGATGGACGGCACGGAGGTCGAGATTGGCGGGCGCGTCTGGCACTGTATCGCCGGCTACGGCCATGCGCCCGAGCACATCAGCCTGTTCTGCGACGAGGCCCAGCTGCTGATCAGTGGCGACATGGTGCTGCCGCGCATCTCGACGAACGTGTCGGTCGTCGACGTCGAGCCCGAGGCGGACCCTCTGACGCTGTACCTGAACTCGCTGGCCCGCTACCTGGCGCTGCCGGCGGACACGCTGGTGCTGCCGTCGCACGGCAAGCCCTTCACCGGCCTGCACCAGCGCATAGACCAATTGCGCGAGCACCACGACGAGCGCCTGGCCGAGGTGGTGACCGCCTGCGCCGCCGCGCCCACGCATGCGGCCGGCCTGCTGTCCGTGCTGTTCAAGCGCAAGCTGGACCTGCATCAGACCACCTTCGCGATGGGCGAGGCGATCGCCCACCTGAACGCGCTGTGGCTGCAGGGCGACCTGAAGCGCGAACTGGGCGCCGACGGCGTCTACCGCTTCTCGCCCGCCTGAACGCGCCGCCCAAAGTGAAACGCCGCCACCGGCAATCCGGAGGCGGCGTCTCTGCCCGGTACCTTCTCTCCCTTTGACTTGCTCCGGCTGGGCCGGCCCTCGGTACCTGTGGTGACAGCGTCGGCAGGAGTGTTGCTGACCGTGAAGGCGCCGGGGTGACAGCGCGGGGGGAATATTCACCGGCCCGCCAGGCTCACTGCACGACGATGGATTCCTCGCGCAGCGCCTCGCGGGAGCGCTCGAAATCAGGCAGCACGGAGCGCACGGTGTCCCAGAAGGCCGGGCTGTGGTTCATCTCGCGCAGATGGGCCAGTTCATGGGCGACGACGTAGTCGATGATGGCCGGCGCGAAGTGGATGAGGCGCCAGTTCAGCCGGATGCTGCCGTCGGCGCTTGCGCTGCCCCAGCGGGTCTGGGCCGACGACAGGCGCAGCGTCTTCATCGTCACGCCCAGCGCCTCTGCAAAGCGCCGGCAGCGCGGCAGGAAGTCCTCGCGCGCGCGGGCCTGCAGCCAGGACTGGCTGAGGTCGCGGATCTGCTCGGCCGAGGCGCCGGGGGGCAGTGGCAGGCGCAGCTGGCGCGAGCCGTCGTCCCAGACCACCTCGCGTTCGGCGGGGGCCAGCACCAGCGTCAGCGGAGCGCCGAGGTAGGGCAGGCTGCCGCCGTCCAGCCACTCGATGCGCGAGGACTGGATGCGCTGCTGGCGCTCGCGCTGCTCGACGAGCTTGCGCAGGATCCACTCACCCTTGTGGTGCAGCGCGCGTTCGATCTCGGCGATGGGCACCCAGCGTGGCGCACTGACGCGCAGGCCCTGCGGGCCGACGACGAAGCCGATCGAGCGCCGGCGCGCGCGCTTGAGCTCGTAGCCGACGCGGTGCTGGCCCAGCCACAGCTCGCGCCGCGAGCGCGGCGCGCCGGGCTCCGCCGGCGTGATCTCCGGTGCCACGTCGAACAGCGACAGCTGGCTGTCCTGCAGCAGGGGAGCCGGGCGCTTGGGCGGCATGGAGCTCAGTGGGGATGGGCGGCGCCGGCGACGCCGGCGGGCTGAGGGTCGGCGTAGGCCTCGGGATCGAGGCGGCGCATCTCGGCCTCGATCCAGTCCCTGACCTCGCGCATCATCTCGGCCGGCTCGCGGCCCTCGGGGCGGATCTGCTGGCCGATGGAGATGTCGACGACACCGGGCCTGAGCAGGAAGCTCTTGCGCGGCCAGCAGCGCGCTGCGGTGGCTGCGATGGGCACGACGGGCAGGCCGGCCTCGATGGCCAGGCGCGTGCCGCCGCTCTTGTAGTCGCCCGCCTGGCCGCGCGGGATGCGGGTGCCCTCGGGGAACATGATGACCCAGTTGCCCTGCCCCCCCAGGCGCTTGCCCTGGGTCAGCACCTTGTTCCAGGCCTCGGTGCGGCGGCCGCGGTCGATGTGGATCATGTCCATGCGCGCCATGGCCCAGCCGAAGAAGGGCACGTAGAGCAGTTCGCGCTTGAACACATAGGCCAGCGGGTGGCTGAGCAGGGCCGGGTAGGCGAAGGTCTCCCAGGTGCTCTGGTGCTTGGACAGCAGCACGACGCCGGCGCGGCGGTCCTCGGCGGGCGGCAGGTTCTCCATGCCGTGGATGCGCCAGCGCACGCCGCAGATGAAGCGGGCGCTCCAGATGGCGACCTTGAGCCAGCCGGCGCAGGCCCAGTAGACCGGGTCGCCGCGGCGGAAGATGGACAGCACGAGCACGCCCAGCGCCCAGGGGATGACCGTCACGATGAGGACGGCGACGAAGATCAGCGAGCGGATGGCGCTCAGCACGGTGGACATCAGTTCAGGTCTCCGGCCTGGGTGTCGGGGGGCAGGGCCTGGCCGCGCTCTTCGGCGGCGCGGCGGCGGCCCTCCTGGATGATGGCTTCGGCGCAGGCGGCCAGGTCGGCGTGCACGCGCGCGCCGGGCACGCTGGCCAGCACCTCCTGCAACTGGTGCGACTCCAGCACGCCCAACGGGCCGCTGAGCACCAGGTGCGGTATGCAGCCAGCGTTCTGCGCCGTCAGCAGGTCGGTCAGCGAGGCGCCGACCATGTGGACGGCGTCCAGCTCGACGTCGAAGCGCTCGCCGATCTGCTTGATGAGGCCGGGCAGCGGCTTGCGGCAGTCGCAGCCTTCCTCGGGCGTGTGCGGGCAGAAGAAGGCAGCGTCCAGCCGTCCGCCCTTCTCGGCCAGCAGCTGGTTCAGGTGCAGGTGAACGGCGTTCAGCGAGGCCATGTCCAGCAGGCCGCGGCCTATGCCGGCCTGGTTGGTGGCCAGCACGGTGTGCCAGCCGTTGTGGTTCAGGCGGGCCACCGCCTCCAGTGCGCCTGGCAGGGGGTCGAGTTCCTCCGGCGCCTTGACGTGATCGTCGCGGTAGCGGTTGATCGTGCCGTCGCGGCCGAGGATGACGAGCTTCATGCCGTGGGCGTGGTCGGCGCGCATTGCAGTCTTAGGCAAGGCGCGACAGGTCGGCGACCCGGTTCATCGCCGTATGCAGGCGACCCAGCAGCGCGAGGCGGTTGGCGCGCAGCGCCGGGTCTTCGGCATTGACCATCACGTCGTCGAAGAAGGCGTCGACCGGGCCCTTCAAGGCGGCCAGGGCCTTGAGCGAGCCGGTGTAGTCGTGCTGCGCGAACAGCGTGTCGGCCTGCGGCTGCACGCCGGCGATGGCTGTCGCCAGCGCCTGCTCGGCGGCTGCCTGCAGCAGCTCTGCCTTGACCTCGGTGGGCAGCTCGCCGTCGACCTTCTTCAGGATGTTGCCGACGCGCTTGTTTGCGGCAGCCAGCGATGCGGCCTCGGTGAGGGCCGCGAAGGCGCGCACGGCCTCCAGGCGCTTGGGCACGTCGCCCAGGCGCGTGGGGTTCAGAGCCAGCACGGCGTCGACCTCCTGGGCGCTGTAGCCCTGGTCGCGCAGGCTAACGGCCAGGCGGTCGGCGAAGAAGCCCAGCAGCGCGTCACGCGGGTTCGTGATCAGCTCGCCGAAGGGTGGCACGGCGGCGTCGATGAGCGCCGGCAGTTCCAGCGGCAGGTTCTTCTCGACGAGGATGCGGATGACGCCCAGCGCATGGCGGCGCAACGCGAACGGATCCTTGTCGCCGGTGGGAAGCTGGCCGATGCCGAACAGGCCCACCAGCGTCTCCAGCTTGTCGGCCAGTGCGACGACCGTGCCGGTGTGGTTGCGCGGCAGCGCGTCGCCGGCGAAGCGGGGCTTGTAGTGGTCCTCGATGGCGATGGCGACGCCGTCGCGCAGGCCCTCGTGGCGGGCGTAGTAGCCGCCCATGATGCCCTGCAGCTCGGGGAACTCGCCCACCATGTCGGTCAGCAGGTCGCACTTGGCCAGTGTCGCGGCCTGCTTCACCTTGCTGTCCAGCACCTTGAACTCGTCGTCGGCCTCCACCGTGTAGGGCAGCGTCGCCATGCTGAGCTGGTTGACGATGGCATGCGCAATGGCGCGCACGCGCTCGGCGCGCTCGCCCTGCGAGCCCAGCTTGCCGTGGTAGACGACCTTACCCAGGCCGGGCAGCCGTGACTCCAGCGTCTTCTTGCGGTCCTGGTCGAAGAAGAACTTGGCATCGGCCAGGCGCGGGCGCACGACGCGCTCGTTGCCGCCGGTCACGGCGCTGGCGTCGGCCGGCGCGATGTTGCTGACGACCAGGAAGTGGCGGGTCAGCTTGCCCTGCGCGTCCAGCAGCGGGAAGTACTTCTGATTGGCCTTCATCGTCAGGATGAGGCATTCCTGCGGCACGGCCAGGAACTCGGGCTCGAAGGCGCAGGTCAAGACATTGGGGCGCTCGACCAGGGCGGTGACTTCGTCCAGCAGCGCGTCGTCGTCGATCGGCGTCAGGCTCAGCGCATCGGCGGCGCCCTTGAGCTGGCGCGAGATCTCGGCGCGGCGCTCGGCGAAGCCGGCGATGACGGCGCCTTGCTCGAACAGCTGCCGGGCGTAGCTGTCGGCGGATTCGATGCTGACGGTGGGCTGGGCAGCCTCGAAGCGATGGCCCTGCGTGGTGCGGCCGGACGCCAGGCCCAGGGTCTGGACGGGCACGACCTCGCTGCCGTGGAGCGCAATCAGGCCGTGGGCCGGGCGCACGAACTTCACATCGGTCCAGCCGTCGGTCAGCTGGTAGGTCATGACCTTGGGGATGGGCAGCTTGGCCAGCGTCTCATCCAGCGCCTTCTGCAGGCCCTGGGCGAGCGTCGCGCCGGGCTGCACGCTGTCCCAGAACAGCGCCTCGGCCTTGCCGTCGGGCTGGCGCTTGAGCTGCGGCACGACCTCCGGGCCGGCGCCGACGGCGGCGAGCTTCTTCAGCAGCGCCGGCGTGGCCTGGCCGTCGGCGGTCAGCGCGACGGCGACAGGCATCAGCTTCTGCTGCTGGGCCTTGTCGGCGGCCTTGGCGGCGACGCCGGTGACATGCACGCCCAGGCGGCGCGGCGACGCGAAAGGCGTGACGGCCGCATCGGCGGCGGCGAGGCCTTGCGCCTTCAGGCTGTCGGCCAGCACGGTGGCGAAGGACTCGCCCAGCTTCTTCAGCGCCTTGGGCGGCAGCTCTTCGACAAACAGTTCAACGAGCAGGTTCGTCATCACGCGGCCGCCTTCTTGTTCTTCAGTTCGATCTGAGCGACCACTTCGTCAGCCCAGGCCTTGGGGGCCATAGGGAAACCCAGCCGTGCCCGGCTGTCGACATAGCTCTGCGCCACGGCGCGGGCCAGGTTGCGGATGCGGCCGATGTAGGCGGCGCGCTCGGTCACGCTGATCGCGCCGCGCGCGTCCAGCAGGTTGAAGCTGTGGCCGGCCTTCAGCAACTGCTCGTAGGCGGGCAGGGCCAGGGCCTGCTCCATCAGGTGCTTGCTCTGCTTCTCATGCGCGGCGAAGGCGCCGAGCAGGAAGTCCACGTCGCTGTGCTCGAAGTTGTAGGTCGACTGCTCCACCTCGTTCTGGTGGAACACGTCGCCATACGTCAGCCCGTCGGTGAACACCAGGTCGTAGACCGATTCCTTGCCCTGCAGGTACATGGCCAGGCGCTCCAGGCCGTAGGTGATCTCGCCAGTGATGGGCTTGCAGTCGATGCCGCCCACCTGCTGGAAGTAGGTGAACTGCGTCACCTCCATGCCGTTCAGCCACACCTCCCAACCCAGGCCCCAGCAGCCGAGCGTCGGGTTCTCCCAGTCGTCCTCGACGAAGCGCACATCGTTCTTCTTCAGGTCGAAGCCCAGTGCCTCCAGCGAGCCCAGGTACAGCTCCAGGATGTTGGCCGGCGCGGGCTTGAGCACCACCTGGTACTGGTAGTAGTGCTGCAGGCGATTCGGGTTGTCGCCGTAGCGACCGTCCTTGGGGCGGCGGCTGGGCTGCACATAGGCAGCCTTCCAGGGCTCGGGGCCGAGGGCGCGCAGAAAGGTGGCCGTGTGGCTGGTGCCGGCGCCGACCTCCATGTCGTAGGGCTGGAGCAGGGCGCAGCCCTGTTTGGACCAATAGTCCTGAAGCGTCAGGATGATTTGCTGGAAGGTCAGCATGAGATGGGACTGAAAGGGGGTGGCCGATTCTATTGGGCCGCCTTCCTCAGTCCGATCAGGGCCAGCAGCGCAATCACCCACAGCGGCCACAGGCCGGCTGCGGCGAGCCAGCGGGCATAGGGCGTGCTGCCGCTGCGGCCTTCGACGTCGGCCTCCAGCACGCCCCGCGCCAGCGCCGGCAGGCGGGCCGTGACGTGGCCGCGGTGGTCGACGACGGCGGTCGCGCCGGTGTTCGTCGAGCGCACGACCGGGCGCTGGAATTCGAGGGCCCGCATCTGCGAGAACTGCAGGTGCTGGTCCTGGATCATCACGGTGCCGAACCAGGCCAGGTTGCTGACGTTGACGAAGACGGTCGCGGCCAGCGGCCCGACGGCGCTCTGCACGAAGTCCTCGCCGAACAGGTCCTCGTAGCAGATCAGCGGCCGCAGCCGCTGGCCCGCGAGGACCCAGGGTCGCTGGTGGTCGCCCCGGGCCTGGTCGTCCAGCGGGATGTCCATCGCATGCACGAACCAGCCGAAGCCGGGCGGGATGAATTCGCCGAAGGGCAGCAGGTGGCGCTTGCCGTAGTGGTAGTCGGCGCCCAGTGCGACGACGGAGTTCACGAAGCCCTCGTCCGCGTTGCCCAGGAAGCTTCCCAGCAGCACGGGGCGCTCGGGGCGGGCCAGGCGCTCCAGCGTCGCGCGGTCCAGCTCGACCAGCGGTAGCGGCACGACGGATTCGGGCGTGATGACGACCCCGCCCCTGGCCGACTCGACGAGGCGGGCCAGTATCTCCAGGTTGGCGGCGAAGCGGCCGGCATCGAACTTCTGGTCCTGCGGGATGCTGGGCTGCACGAGCGACACGGCCAGGTGGCCGGTCGACGTCGTGAAGCCCTGCGGCAGCAGCGCGCCGGCCAGCGGCAGCAGCAGGGCCGGCACGGCGAACTTCCAGGCCTTCTCGCGCAGCAGGGCGAGACCGGCCGCCAGCAGCGCGCCCATCGCCGTGATGCCGTAGACGCCTATCCACGGCGCCCAGCCGGCCAGCGGACCGACCGTGTGGGCGTAGCCGGAGGCGATCCACGGGAAGCCGCTGAACCAGCTTGCCCGTGCCAGTTCGGCCAGCAGCCAGGCCGGCACGAAGGCCAGCAGCCGCCAGCGGCCGGGCGCGATCCAGCGTGCCGTGAGGCCCAGGGCCAGCGCGTAGTAGCCGCACAAGAAGGCGGCGAGGAGCCCGACGGCCAGCGCGGCGGCCAAAGAGGGGATGCCGCCGAACTGGTGCATGCTGATGTAGAGCCACCACAGGCCAGAAGCCAGCCAGCTCCAGCCGAACAGCGCGCCGCAGGCAGCGGCGACCTTGGGCGTGGCGCGCGCCACCACGCCGAACAGCAGCGCCAGCGCGGCGATCTGCGCCCACCAGGCCTCGGTCGGCGCGAAGGAGGCGGTCTGCAGCAGGCCGGCCGCCAGCGCGGCCGTGGCGGCGACGCCGGCCCTCACGCCTCGGACTCTGGCTCGGGCGCGCGGGTGACCTTGAACCAGCGCACGGCGCCGCCGCGGGTCAGCATCACCGTGAAGCGCAGGCCGGCCACGTCGACGGCCTCGCCCCGGCGAGGCACGCGGCCATGCTCGTGGGCGACGAGGCCGCCAATGGTGTCGAAGTCGTTGTCCGGCAGCGCCAGGTCGAAGGCGCCGTTGACGGCCGCGATGCTGGCGTCGCCGGCCACGCGCTGGCTGCCGTCGGCCAGCGTGTAGATGCCGGTGTCGGAGCTCTGCTCGTCGAACTCGTCCTCGATTTCGCCGACGATCTCCTCCAGCACGTCCTCGATGGTGATGAGGCCTGCCGTGTTGCCGAATTCGTCGATGACGATGGCAAGGTGGTTGCGGTTGGAACGGAAGTCGCGCAGCAGCTCGTTCAGGCCCTTGCTCTCGGGCACGAAGACGGTGGGGCGCAGCAGCGTCCGGATGTTGAGCCCAGGCGCGCGCTGCACCTTCAGCAGGTCCTTGGCGAGCAGGATGCCGATGATGTTGTCGCGGCTGCCATCGAAGACGGGGAAGCGTGAGTGACCGCTGTCGATGACGATGTGCAGCAACTCGTCATAGGGCGCGTCGATGTCCAGCAGGTCCATGCGCGGCGCGGCCACCATGGCGTCGCCGGCCGACAGCTCGGCCATGCGCAGCACGCCCTCCAGCATCTGGCGCGATTCGGGCTCGATCAGCTCGCGATGCTCGGCATCGGCCAGGGTCTCGATCAGTTCGGTCTTGGAGTCGGGGCCGGGGTGCAGGAACTCCAGCATGCGCTCCAGCAGGCTGCGCGCCTCGGCCGGTGGTTTGGCGGCCCCGCGAACTGGGGGCCGGCCTGAATGAGGTTCGCTCAAGGGGAGCTGTCAGGATATTGCGGAAGGGACAGAATAGCCGATTGGTTTGACAAACCCTTGCTTCCCCGCGGCCAGCCCCTATCTTGGCTGCCTTCTTTCCGAAACGGTTCCCGCCATGTCCTCCCCAGCCAACGGCCTCATCCCCGCAACCATCCTCACGGGCTTTCTCGGCTCCGGCAAGACCACGCTGCTCAAGCGCGTGCTGACCGAGGCGCACGGCCAGAAGATCGCAGTCATCGAGAACGAGTTCGGTGAGGAGAACATCGACACCGACATCCTGGTGTCGGACACCAATGAGCAGATCATCCAGATGAGCAACGGCTGCGTCTGCTGCACCATCCGCGAGGACCTGCGTACGACGCTGTCCGACCTGGCCGCCAAGCGCCGCAAGGGCGAGCTGGACTTCGAGCGCGTCGTCATCGAGACCACCGGTCTGGCCGACCCGGGCCCCGTGGCCCAGACTTTCTTCATGGACGACGAGATCGCCGAAAGCTATCTGCTGGACTCCATCCTGACGCTGGTGGACGCCAAGCACGCCGAGGCCCAGCTCGACACCCGCCAGGAAGCGCGCATGCAGGTGGGGTTCGCCGACCAGATCTTCGTCAGCAAGAGCGACCTGGTGGAACCGGCAGCCGTCGATGCCCTGGTGCACCGCATCAAGCACATGAATCCGCGCGCGCCCATCCAGACGGCGCATTTCGGCGAGGTGGCGCTCAGCAAGGTGTTCGACCTGCGCGGCTTCAACCTGAACGCCAAGCTGGAGATTGATCCCGACTTCCTGAAGGCGGACGACCACGACCACCACCATGGCCACGAGCACCACGACCATGAGCATGGCGAGCATTGCGACCACCCGCACCACCACGCCCATGAAGACGACGTGAAGAGCTTCGTCTTCCGCTCGGACAAGCCGTTCAACCCGGCCAAGCTGGAGGACTTCCTCGGCGCCATCGTGCAGGTCTACGGGCCCAAGATGCTCAGGTACAAGGGTGTCCTACACATGAAGGGCACGGACAAGAAGGTCATCTTCCAGGGCGTGCACCAGATGATGGGTTCCGATCTCGGCCCGAAATGGATGCCGGGAGAGAAAAAGCAGAGCAAGATGGTGTTCATCGGCATCGATTTGCCGAAGGATGTGCTGATGCAAGGTTTGGAGGGCTGCCTGGCGTGAATTTTGGCCCTTGGTGGCCATCTTTCCTGGATGCGCAGACGCTTGAATCCTGATGGCTACAATCCGCCGCGCTCAAAATCGGGCCGCCGGCTGGAAAGCAGTGAGATCAAGGTCTGACACCGCGCCGATGCGTGCCCTGAGCGAGGAGAAGACAGTGAGCAAGATCCCGGCCCCCAAAACCGCCGCCGCATCCACCACCAAGGGTGTGAAGAAGACCGATGCCGGCGCCGACGTCGCCACGTTGGAGGCGCCCGCACCGGCGAACCGCTTCGCCGACCGCTTTGCTCCGCCGAAACCGCCCGCGCGGGGTGCGAACCACGCCGACGACGCGCCGCGCGTGGCCGCCAAGGGCGACCCCAAGCTCGCCAACGCCTGGAAGACCAAGCCGGGCGCCGAGCTGAGCGATGCCGAAGTCCTGGCCATGCCGGACGCGGAGTACATGAATGCCAAGCAGATCGAGTTCTTCCGCGCCAAGCTGGAAGGCCTGAAGAACGAGGTGCTGTCCAACGCCGGCGAGACCACCGAGCATCTGCGCGAGGACACCACCATCGTCCCCGACCCGGCCGACCGCGCCACGATCGAGGAAGAGCATGCTCTGGAGCTGCGCACCCGCGACCGCGAGCGCAAGCTGCTGAAGAAGATCGTGCAGTCCATCGCGCGCCTGGACAGCGGCGACTACGGCTACTGCGACGAGACCGGCGAGCCCATCGGCCTCGGCCGCCTGATCGCCCGCCCGACGGCCACGTTGTCGCTCGAGGCGCAGCAGCGCCGCGAGCTCAAGCAGAAGATGTTCGGGGACTGATCAATGTTGCCCCTCGTCCAAGGCTCGCCTTGGCCGGTCCCCCGTGGGGACGGCGATGCTTGCCGGCTTGGCCGGCAAGCAAATCGTCAGGACGGGTCGGCTTGGGAGTGGCCCGGCGCTCGGCCCGCAAACTCTGGTCGGCGCGTCTAAGGGATATTCAGAGATATGTCCGACTCCAAGCCCGCAGACCCCAAGGAAGGCGACAGCTTCTTCCGCAAGGTCGCGCGCTTCGTGGCCAACCCGACGACGGACTGGGCGGAGATCAATTCGCGCCAGGACGACCCCGAGGGCGACCTCGCCAAGGCCGAGTTGCGCGCCATGGTGGAGCGCAAGCGCCGCAACGACTTCGTGCGCAAGCGCGAGCTCGACATGCTGCGCCGCATCCGCCGCGAGGGCCTGACGCCCGAGCAGCTCGCGGCCCTGTCCTCGTCGCCGTCCAAGATGGGCGATGACGAGCGCATCAGCGAGACCAGTTCCAAGCTCGACCTCGGCGTGAAGGCCAAGATCGACGAGATCGAGCAGCAGATGGTGGGCGAGAGCTTTGCGACGACGCAGGCCGTGCCCAAGCATCAGCCCGGCTTCTTCGAGACCAGCACGCGGCCCGTGGCCTTCTCCGCGACCGGCACGGCGCCGCTGCCCGTCGACTCGGCCAGCGGGCGTGTCAGCGAGTTCTCCACGCTGCGCGAGGTCCAGCGCCTTCAGGCGCCCACGCCGCCAGCCGCCGTGACCATGGGGGCGGCGCTCCCGCCGCTGTCCGACTCACCGCCCAGCCGCCTGCCCGATCTGCCGGCGCTGGACCTGCCGCTGTCCTTCACGCTGGCCGAGTCCACGCCAGAGGTCGAGGTGCAGGAGGTCGTGCACGACCCCGAGCTGGACGAGGCCGTCATCGCCTTCGCCAATGCCGACTACGAGACCAGCGAACGCGCGCTGACCGAGCTCGTGCGGCCCGGCGGCAGCCGCAACCTGCACGGCGAAACCTGGCTGGTGCTGTTCGACCATTACCGCGCCACCGGCGCCCAGGGCCGGTTCGAGGCGTTGGCCGTCGAGTACGCCCAGCAGTTCGGCCTGTCCGCACCGCAATGGTTTTCCATGCCCAAGCTGGTGGCCGAATCGGCGCGCCAGTCCGGCCGCTCGCCCATGGCCAAGGCCAGCGAGGTGAGCTGGACCGCGCCGGGCCTGCTGACGGCGGAGGACGTGGCCGTGCTGCAGAAGCGCTGCGAGACCTTGCCCATGCCCTGGGCCTTTGACTGGGGTGCGCTGGACGCCGTCGAGATCGAGGCGGCCATCCGATTGCGCCAGTTGTTCCGCACCTGGGCCCAGCAGCAGATCGACCAGCGCTGGATCGCAGGCGACCGCTTCCTGGGCCAGCTCAAGGAGATCGCCCCGGTCGGCGAGCGCGACACCGACCCCGCGCTGTGGATGCTGCGCCTGGAGGCGCTGCGCCTGGCCAACCGCCCCGACCAGTTCGACGAGGCCGCCATCGACTACTGCGTGACCTACGAGGTTTCGCCGCCGTCCTGGGAGCGCGCCAAATGCCGCGTTCGCATCGGCAGCGAGGGCATGTCGACGAACAGCTCGGTCACGAGCACCATGCCGAGCGAGGCCCAGTCCACCTTCCTGGACACCGGCCTGCCCGATCCGGCCAGCGTTGCGGCCCAGCTCGAGTTGATGGGCCAGCTCAACGGCGACATCTCCGACACGCTGCGTGCCATGGGCGGCGAGGTCGGCGAGTCCAGCCTCATCAACATCTCCTGCACCAAGCTGATCCGCCTGGACTTCATGGCCGCGGGCGACCTGCTGAACTGGGTGCTGCAACGCCGCAGCGAGAACCGCGCGGTGGTCTTCACCGATGCCCACCGTCTCGTCGCGCTGTTCTTTGGCGCGATGGGCATCAACGAGCACGCGAAGGTAAAAGTGCGGATCAACTGATCTTGCACCGCGGCTCCCGGCCCTTATCTGGAGCCTCTATGTCCTCTGATTCCTCTTCCGCCGTCTACCACGGCACCACCATCATCTCGGTGCGCCGCCAGACGGCTGCCGGCTGGCAGGTCGCCATCGGCGGCGATGGCCAGGTGACGCTGGGCAATACCGTCGTCAAGGCCAGCGCGCGCAAGGTGCGCAAGCTCTACCGCGACCAGGTGCTGGCCGGCTTCGCGGGCGCCACGGCCGACGCTTTCACGCTGTTCGAGCGCTTCGAGGCCAAGCTGGAGAAGCACCAGGGCCACCTGGTGCGCGCCGCCGTCGAGCTGACTCGCGACTGGCGCACCGACCGCGTGCTGCGCCGCCTGGAGGCCATGCTGGCCGTGGCCGACCGCAGCGCGTCGCTCATCATCACCGGTAACGGCGACGTGCTGGAGCCCGAGCAGGGCATCGTGGCCATCGGCTCGGGCGGGGCCTATGCGCAGGCCGCGGCCAAGGCGCTGCTGAACCACACCGAGCTGGGCGCGGCAGACATCGTCAAGCGTTCGCTGGAGATCGCCGGCGAGATCTGCATCTACACCAATCAGAACCACACGCTGGAAGTGCTGGAGCCCTGAGGCGGCGATGTGTTCAGCGATCGGATCCGGGCTGCGCCGTCAGGCTGACCCGCACGGCGTCGCCGTAGCTGAGGTCCGGCGCGGCCAGCGCGCCCGCGCCGGTGCCGATCAACGTGCCCCACAGCATGCCGGCAACGACGTTGAGGCTGGACATGATTTTGTGGCCGCTCTTGTTGTCCCGCTCGCGCTGGCGGTCGCCCACCGCGGCGCCCGCGAGGGCACCCACACCCGCGCCGATCAGCATGTTGCCGGCCCGGCTGCTGCGCGGCTCCACGACGGCCTCGCCCGCCCACTGCTTGTCGGCGCTCGTGCAGCGCAGCAGCAGCGGCTGGCTGTCCACGACCAACTGCACCGCGCCGGGCGCTGTCAGCTGCCATTCGCCGCTGCCGTTGCGCAACGTGCAGCTGGCGGCGTCCAGCGCTGCCCCCTTGTCGGTGACGACGCTGACCCTCAGCGTCTGCAGCTTGGCTGGCGCCGACAGCGTGGCGCAGGCGCTCAAGGCCGTGGCGACGGCGAGCATCGGCGCCAGGCGGCGCGCAATCCTGGCAATGCGAAGCATCGGAACTCCCTGAAATCCTTGTTCGAGCATCGGCGCCCGGTCGGGTGCGTGGGTCGGTGTTGTACCGGCAGGCTCGATCTCGATCTTCCACGAATACCCTAATGCCATGAGTAATATGACCCCCCAGGAAATCGTCTCCGAGCTGGACCGCCACATCGTCGGCCAGCAGGCCGCCAAGCGCGCCGTCGCCATCGCCATGCGCAATCGCTGGCGGCGCCAGCGGGTCGATGAGAAGCTGCGCGCGGAGATCACGCCCAAGAACATCCTGATGATCGGTCCGACCGGCGTCGGCAAGACCGAGATCGCCCGCCGCCTGGCCCGGCTGGCCGGCGCACCCTTCATCAAGGTCGAGGCGACCAAGTTCACCGAGGTGGGCTATGTCGGCAAGGACGTGGACTCCATCATCCGCGACCTCATCGAGGTGGCTGTCAAGCAGGAGCGCGAGGCAGCCATGCAGCGCTGCCAGACGCGCGCCGAGGATGCCGCCGAGGAGCGCATCCTCGATGTGCTGCTGCCCGGCTCCCGCACCGACAAGGACAGCGACAACCCGACGCGCCAGGCCTTCCGCAAGCGCCTGCGCGAGGGCCAGCTGGATGACAAGGACATCGAGCTGGACCTGCTCGCGCCCAGGCCCAGCCTGGAGGTGCTGACGCCCTTTGGCAACCAGCCCGGCATGGAGGACATGGCCGAGCAGCTCAAGGGCATGTTCAGCCAGTTCGGCGGCAACCAGAAGAAGACGCGCAAGCTCAAGATCGCGGAGGCAATGAAGCTGCTCATCGACGAGGAAGCCGCCAAGCTCGTCAACGAGGAGGAGATCCGCGCGACGGCGCTGACCAATGCTCAGGAGATGGGCATCGTCTTCATCGACGAGATCGACAAGGTCGCGTCACGCCAGGAGAACGGCGGGGCCGAGGTGTCGCGCCAGGGCGTGCAGCGCGACCTGCTGCCTCTGGTCGAGGGCACGACGGTGTCGACGAAGTACGGCCTCGTGAAGACCGATCACATCCTCTTCATCGCCAGTGGCGCCTTCCACCTCAGCAAACCCAGCGACCTCATCCCCGAGCTGCAGGGCCGGTTGCCTATACGCGTCGAGCTGGACTCGCTGTCCGTCGCCGACTTCGAGGCCATCCTGACGAGCACGCATGCCAGCCTCGTCAAGCAGTACCAGGCCCTGCTCGCGACCGAGGGTGTCACGCTGGACCTGCAGCCCGAGGCGATACGCCGCCTCGCGCAGATCGCCTTCGAGGTCAACGAGCGCACCGAGAACATCGGTGCGCGGCGGCTGGCGACGGTGATGGAGCGGCTGCTCGACGAGATCAGCTTCGACGCGCCGCGCAGCTCGGGCCAGACCGTGTCGCTGGACGCGGCGGCCGTGGATGCCAAGCTGGGCGCGCTGGCGGCCAACGAAGACCTGAGCCGCTTCATCCTCTGACGCGCCGCCCGGCGCGCGGCCGGATCAGGCCCGCGCCGAATGGATGGCCAGCAGGCCGTCGAAGATCAGCCCCTCGATCAGCTCGTGCGGCGCGTCCAGCGCCGGCGCCACCTTCCAGCCGGCACCGCCCGTCATCAGCACCAGCGGCTCGCGCCCCTCGCGCTTGGCCAGCAGCCGGTGCATGCGCTCGATGGCGCCGGTGATGGCGAAGGTGCCGCCGGTGGTGAGTGCGTCACTGGTGTTGGTGGGGAAGTCGCGCACCTCGCCAGTGGGCACGCGCAGGCCGGCCGTGCCGCCCTCCAGCGCGCGCAGCATGATGCCGTGGCCGGGCAGGATCAGGCCGCCGAGGAACTGGCCGTCGCCGGAGAGCGCGTCCACCGTCACCGCCGTGCCTACCATGACGGTCAGCACCGGCCCGTCGAAGCCGCGCTTGCGGGCATGGGCATGGGCGCCGATGACGGCCACCCAGCGGTCGGCGCCCAGGCGGGTCGGGTGGTCGTAGCCATTCCTGACGCCGGCGCACTCGGCGTCCGGCACGACCCAGCGGGCACTGAGGTCCCAATGCTCCATCTGCTCCTCGACGCGGCGGCGCACCGCATCGCCGGCGACGTTGCTGCCCAGGATGCGCACCGGCGCGGCCAGGCCCTGCCAGTCCTCGTCGGACAGGCGGTCGATGTTCTCCAGGAAGACGGCGCCATGCTGCTGCGGCTGGGTGCCGGGCTGGGCGTCGTCCGCGTAGACGGCCCACTTGAGCCGGGTGTTGCCGATGTCGATGGCCAGAAAGCTCATGGGGGGCTGTGGCGTGAACGATGCCGCGAGCCTACCAGCGCATTGGGATCTGCCCGTGCGGGTTTGTGCTTCGTCGGCCGACGACTGCCGGCCCCTTTCCACCAGGAGAAACTCACACCGCGACGCCTGCGACCGGCCGCAGCGGCCTGCGCTGGCAAGTAGACTGGGTTGCCCCTCTGCTCGATACCCTCCTCGCATGCAGTTTCAATGGCTGGCCCTGGCGGCATTTCTCCTCGTGATGATCGCGGACCACTTCATCGTGTGGCCTGCCTTCTCCCGCAGTGTCGAGCTCGACGGCGTGAGGGCTCGGCGCGCGCTCTGGGCGCGGTGGATGCTGATGTTGTGGGGCGCTTCCGCGCTCGTGCTGTGGCTGTGGATAGGCGGCGGCGTGCCGATGGCCTCGGTCGGTCTCGCGTGGCCCACGGGATGGCGGTTGTGGGCTCCTCTGGGCCTGGGCGCAGCGGTCATCGCGCTGCAGGTCCATGGCGCGATGAAGATCATCCGTCAACCCGAAAGGTCCGCGCAGTTGCGCGAACAGCTCGGTAGCACCGCGGCTGTTCTGCCCCATTTGGCGTCTGAGCTTCCGTGGTGGTTCGCTGCGTCGGTGACTGCCGGGTTCTGCGAGGAATTGCTGTTCCGCGGATTCCTGGTCTGGCTGCTGCAGCCGATGGTCGGCATATGGGTGGCGGCGATCCTCTCGGTCCTCGTATTCGTGCTGGGTCACGCGTACCAGGGCCGCGAGGGCATGCTTCGCACCGGGCTGCTCGGGCTCATCTTCACGGCGATCGTCCTGGTGACGGGATCGCTCTGGGTCGCCATCCTGCTGCACGCGGCCATCGATGTGATGGGTGGGCTGATCGGCTGGCTGATCCAGCGGGAACCCCCGTCGTCGATCGCCAGGCCCGCAGCGTCGACGCCCTGACTGCGACCGGCCCTGCGGGCGCTCTGCCGGATCGGCGCCGGGCGGATGACGTGGCTGCGGCGCCGGCAGGCGTGCGCCAGCGGCAAGCGCAGCCCCGGCCAGGAAAGCGGCAGGGGCGTGGTCATGCCCCAGGGGCCACGCTACCGGCGTGCCGTCAACCCACCTTCAGCGGCAGGTGCAACTCCACGGTGCCCGGCTGGCCTGGCGCGGACGTCGTCAGGTAGCGCGCATAGGGCGGTAGCTGCGGGTGCGGCTGGCGCTGCTCGACGCGCAGGCGCTGCATGGCCTGGTACCAGGCCATTTCCAGTGATTCGGGTGGGCCGTCCATGCGCACCAAGTAAGCGGCATGGGGCGGCTGTTCATACGGCTTGAGGCCAGCGGGCAGATCGATGGCTGCGGGCAGTTCTACGCCGACGCGGCACTCGACGGTGCGCAGCTTCAGGTGCGTCTTCAGGTAGTGGGCGACCGCCGTGCCGTCCGCCGGCAGGGCGGCACGGGCCAGTTCAGCGCGCACCTCGGCGATGCGCGGCGGCAGCTCGGCGGCCAGCGAGTCCAGCGGGCCGCGGTAGGGCTGCTGGGCGTACCGGCGCGCGGGCTGGTCCTGCACGCCGAGGTAGGCGAGGGCGTAGGGCGCCGGGTCGGCCTGCAGTGCCTCGGCCAGGCGGTCCAGGCCGAAGCGCAGGTCCAGCTGCGTCGCGCCCTGCACGGTCGCCGCAAACGCGCGCAGCGTGAAGGCGACGCGGCCCTTGAAGCGCCAGGTGACCTGGGTGCCGCCAGGCGCGGGGTCGAAGCGCCAGTCCGAGCGGCCCTTGCAGGCGAACGGCAGCCAGAACCGCAATCGTTGTCGCAGCGCCTGCGGTGCCGGCGCCTTCAGCGCGTGCACCTGGCCGCGGCCGACCTGGGGCATGTCCCAGGCCAGCGTGTCGCCCTCGACCGTGGCGCGGGCCTCGCGCGCGTGTTCGAGCCAGGGATTCCAGGCCTGCCACTGGGCGAGGTCGGCCACGCGGGCCCGCACGGCGTCGGGCGGCGCCGCGATGAAGCGCGTCGCCTCGGCGCGCACGCGGCCGCTGTAGCGGCCCATGTAGACCAGCAGCACCACCAGCAGCAAGGCCAGCGCGAAGAAGAGGGGGCTCATCGGTGAATGTCCAGATGGAAGAAAGCCCGGCCGAGGCCGGGCTTGGGAGAGGCGCTCAGGCGCGTATCAGAGCATGCCCATCATCTTGGGCACGACCAGCGTCAGCCATGGCCAGTAGGTGACGATGACGAGGAAGACGATCATCGTCAGCAGCCAGGGCATGACGGCCTTGGTCAGCTCCGTGATGCCGAGCTTGGAGATGCCCGACGCGACGTAGAGGTTCAGGCCCACCGGCGGGTGGCACAGGCCCACTTCCATGTTCACGTCGATCAGGATGCCGAAGTGAACCGGGTTCACGCCCAGCTGCATGGCGGCCGGGAAGAAGATCGGCGCCATGATCAGGATGATGGACGACGGGTCCATGAAGTTGCCGGCGCCCAGCAGCACCAGGTTGACGACGAACAGGAAGCCGTTCTGGCCCAGGTTCATCGACAGCAGCCAGTCGGCCAACTGGTGCGGCAGGTTCTCGTTGGTCAGCACGAAGGAGAACAGCACCGCGTTCGTGATGATGTAGAGCAGCATCGCGGACATGTTGGCCGAGTCCTTCAGCACCTTGGGCACGTCGCGCAGCTTCAGGTCCTTGTAGACGAAGATCGCCACGAAGAACGAGTACACCGCAGCCATCGCCGCCGCCTCGGTCGCCGTGAAGGCGCCCGACCAGATGCCGCCGACGATGATGACGACCAGCAGCAGGCCCCAGAAGCTCTTGCGGAAGGCGTGGAAACGGGCCATCCAGCCGGCCCTGGCCAGGCGCGGGTAGTTGTTCTTGCGGGCGATCCACCAGGTCACGGCGGCCAGCATCAGCGCCAGCATGATGCCGGGCAGCAGACCGGCGACGAACAGCGCACCGATGGAGGTGTTGGTCGAGATCGCGTAGATGACCTTCGGGATGGACGGCAGCATCAGGATGCCCAGCGAGCCGGCCGTGATGATGACGCCGGCGCCGAAGCGCATCGGGTAGCCGTGGGCCACCATGGCGGGCAGCACGATGGAGCCGATGGCGACGACCGTCGCGACCGAGGAGCCACAGACCAGCGCGAACATCGAGCAGGCCAGGATGGACGCCAGCGCCAGGCCGCCGTGGAAGTGCCCCACCATGCTGGTCGCGAAGTTGATCATCCGCCGCGCGACACCGCCGTGCGTCAGGAAGTTGCCGGCCAGGATGAAGAAGGGCACGGCCATGATTTCCCACTTCTCGATGCCCGTGAACAGCTTCAGGGCGACCGATTCGATGGGGACCTGGGTCATCGTGACGATGAAGGTCAGCACGGTCAGGCCCAGCGAGATGCTGATCGGCATGCCGGTCAGCATCAGCGCCAGCAACAGGCTGAAGATGATGAGTGCATTCATTTGCGGGCCTCCACGTCCAGCGGGGTCTGTTCATCCACGCCCTCGACGTGGGATTCGTCATGCTTGGGCAGTTCGCCGGTCTTCCAGAAGTTCCAGCAGACCTGCAGGAAGCGGTAGCACATCAGCGCCGAACCCAGCGGGATGGCGGAATAGACGATCCAGGTGGGCCATTCCAGGTCGGGCGTCGTCGGTCCCTCGAACACGTCGGGGTTGGGCTGGCCGATCAGTTGCAGGAAGGCGTAATGCGCGCCGTTGTCCCATACAAAGTTGCCGCCCATCACGGCAATGGTGCCGGTGAAGAACGCGCCGGCCAGCAGGCCGAAGATGACGAAGCGGCCGCGGTTCTTTGGCGTCATGCGGTTGATGACGACGTCCACGCCGACGTGGATGCCGGTGCGCACGCCGTAGGCGGCACCGAACTTGCACATCCAGACGAACAGGATGATGCACAGCTCCTGCGCCCAGCTCATGTGG